>Ga0209184_1000054_pt1 | contig 147838 bp, 130 predicted proteins | sample EN8Hudsemesocosm_2_FD_184627 | JGI IMG/M metagenome (GOLD analysis project Ga0209184, IMG submission 184627) | Methane-oxidizing microbial communities from mesocosms in the Hudson Canyon - EN8C Hudson Canyon (SPAdes) (version 2) | ecosystem: Environmental > Aquatic > Marine > Cold seeps... | reverse complement strand
AACGTTAAGTTAGCTAATTATCAATAAATGAAAGCAGATAACTTATCAAAACATCCAGTTGGTTAGGCTTTTTGCCTGAACCCCTTGGAACTGGAGCGCATTGTATAGATTTCTTTTATGAGGTCAATACTTATTTTATATAAATATTTTGTTCGATTAAAATTCACACATTAAGCACAAGAGTTATCAAATATGATTATCTTTTATCTAAATTTGAATAGATAAGTATAGAAGTAGTTAAATAATAAGCAAACAAACCTAAGCAGTTAAAAAAAGCTTATTCCTAATTAAATATCAGTTATAATGAATCCTCTTCTGGGGTGTTTGTAAGTAACTATGTCCCTGAGCCGATAAGTTTTACCTTAGGGAGTTGATTATTAGCTATTGTGCAAGCCCGGCTCGTATCGGGAAGCCTACGGTTAACATGATACTTCCGCCCTGAACACACGGTGTTCAGGACTACGGTTAACTGCGGCACCTTGGAAGAACTCCCTTATACAAACATATTCATAATCAAACTCCCGCACAGCCCCAAGATAAGCACACGGTGTTCAGGCACCAGTTAACTGCGGCATCTTGGAAGAACTCCCTTTGCAAGTTTACTAATAATCATTAAACTTTCGCGTAGTACTATGTATCTAAACAGTGATCAGAGTTTTGCTTTACTGTGGCGCTTTTGAAGTACTTATCTCAAAGTTCGGACGTGAAAAGCTATCTAAAATCGAATAAAGGTAAATTACGAATAAAGATAAACCAGCTCCAGTCATAAATAATCCAAAACCGCTAAAATGATCAAGTATTATTCCTCCTCCTAGAGGAGCTATCGCAAACCCTAGTTCATAAAGTGAAGCAGCACCAAAATAGACACCACGTAAGTGATCTGGGGCCAACCTATCAATATGCACATTCATGGTAGGGAACAAAATAGTTTCAGCTAAACTCATGACTACAATTGCTCCAATCCAACCCCAAAATAAAGTCAGAGGATTTACTGCTAGCCAAATTTGGGAGCAAGTGAGTAGTATAAGCCCTACCTGTATTCTTTTTATTAAAGATAGTTGTGCCATCAACCTAAGTAGAATAAATTGTGTAGAAATAATAACTAAAGCATTGGTAAAAATGAGTGATGAAATTAATTGCAATAAATCAGGTACTTTTGCCCTTGTTAGATATTGAATTAAAGACGTATCCATTTGAGCATAAATAAACATGCACAAAATATTAGCTAAAATTAGACATTGAAATAGTTTATCTGCAGATAACGCAGCATAAACTTGTTGTCGAGTTATGTTGTTTATTTTTTTCTTCGCTTTATTAGTATCTTCATTAACATTGCATACTAAAGAAGTGCGAGTAGAATTAGCTCCATGAATGCGGTCATGTGTTCTAAATCCCCAAAATAATAAAACTAATAACAGAGCAAAAGCTACAGCAGTGATACTAAAACTTGACTGTTCTCCTGTTAAACCAAGCCATACTCCAAGCATAGGCCCCACAGCACAACCTACATTAACTACGAAATACAATGCCTGCATTGCAAGCTCTCGTGTTTTAGGATCATTAATGATATCGCCAATCAGGGCTGATGTTAGTGGGCGCCAAAGTGCTGTTGCAATTGAGCATAATGTAATTACAACTGTATAGCCGATAATAGAATTTACTTGTGCCAATAATGAAAATGAAATGATATATAAAACACCGCTAGCATACATCAGTTGGTTTCGACCAAAACGATCTGATAATGAACTACCAATAAAACTAATAAACACAGCAATTGTTGCAGCAGTTGATAATATCAGGCCTACTTGAGTAGCAGATAGGGCAAACTTTTCATATAAAATAACCGCTAGAAATGGCCACACCATATAATAACTGCCACGAGTAATAAATGAGCCAAACAATAAAATCCACATTAATTGTGGAAATTGTTTAAGCCGCTGTAATGACACCTCACTGCCCATTCTGATCCCTTAATTTTAATCAACTTTAATAATTCTATCATTCCTTTACATTATGTAAACAAAAAACTTTATATAAATCAGAATTTCCAGCACTCTTTCTACTTATTAATCAACTTCTGAAAGTCACTCAGAAAAAGAACCGACCAAATTCCTGATGTCATTTTAATCGCCACTATGGTCAATAATAAATTTACTTACACAGAGCCTTACTCTATAAACGATGGTTGATGTTGCTATTATTTCAATCGAAGTAAGTACAACACTTGTTAACAAAAAAAATCCATATAAACTATCATAATCCTCTCACACGATATAAATTTTGAGATTCGATTTTTTTGAAAACATTACCACAAGTGCAAATAGTATGATTGTATTTAATAACCAACCAATTGGCATATTCGATTCTGGTGTAGGTGGCCTATCTATTACTAAATATATAAAACAACAGCTGCCTCATGAGCAACTGATTTATGTTGCTGATACACTGCATAGCCCCTATGGTGATAAACCACCACATTCAATTATCAAAATAGTCAATACAGTTGCTGAAAAATTGCTGCAGCAAAAAATAAAAGCCTTGGTTGTTGCTTGTAACACGGCAACAGTAAATACAATAGAGCTGTTAAGAACCCAGATCACTATCCCTATTATAGGTGTTGAACCTGCGATAAAACCTGCAACAATCCATAGTAAAAATAAAAAAGTCGGCGTTTTAGTTACTCAAGCTACAGCAAATAACCCACGCTTTTTATCTTTAATTGATAAATTTTCCAATGGAGCAGAGGTTATAATTCAGCCTTGTCCTGGATTAGTAGAACTTATTGAACAGGGAGATATTAATGCGCTGAAATGTGAAACCTTACTCAATAACTATTTAATTCCCTTAATAAGTGAAGGGGTAGATACAATTGTACTTGGTTGCACCCATTACCCTTTTTTGCTAGAAAAAATTAAAGCTACCTGTGGTGACAATATAAAAATCATCGATACAGCAGTACCGGTAACAAATGAATTACAACGTCAATTGCAAAATAATCAGATTTGCGCTGCCGTTAATAATCCTAGTAGAATTGAATTTTTCAGCTCTAAACCTTCATTGCTTTTAGATCGATTGTGCACAAACTTATTAGATCAAGAAGTATCATTTAAATTATTTTAGCCATCTAGACGTAAAAACCTTTATCTAGTTAAACAAAACAGCTACACTTACCAGCAATTAAATTACACTCACTTTTGAGTGTTCAGATACCTGTTTTTTGAGGTTTTATGTCTACACATTATTTTACTTCTGAGTCTGTTTCAGAAGGTCATCCAGATAAAATAGCCGATCAAATTTCTGATGCGGTTTTAGATGCTATTATAGCCAAAGATAAATTTGCTCGTGTTGCTTGTGAAACCATGGTTAAAACCGGTGTAGCAATAATTTCAGGTGAAGTAAGTACTGACGCATGGGTTGATTTAGAAACCATCACTCGTAATGTTATTAGTAGCATAGGTTACACATCTTCAGACGTCGGTTTTGACGGTGAGACATGCGGGATAATGAACTTAATTGGTCAACAATCTCCAGAAATAGCACAAGGTGTAGATAGATCTAAACCTGAAGATCAAGGTGCTGGAGATCAAGGTTTGATGTTTGGATACGCAACTAACGAAACAGAAACCTTAATGCCGGCTCCGTTATATTACTCACATCGTTTAGTTGAGCGTCAAGCTGAAGCACGTAAATCTGGTGTTCTTCCATGGTTACGTCCTGATGCTAAATCACAAGTAACATTTATCTATGAAGATAATAAACCTGTTGCCATTGATACGGTTGTACTTTCAACTCAGCATAACCCTGATATTAAGCAAGAAGATTTAGTAAATGCGGTAATGGAGAATATTATTAAACATGTTCTTCCTGCAGAGTTATTAACCAAAGATACTAAATATCATATCAACCCAACTGGCCGTTTTGTTATTGGTGGCCCTGTTGGTGATTGTGGATTGACCGGAAGAAAAATTATTGTTGATACCTATGGTGGTATGGCTCGTCATGGCGGCGGAGCTTTCTCAGGTAAAGATCCATCAAAAGTGGATCGCAGCGCAGCTTATGCTGGTCGCTATGTTGCCAAAAACATCGTAGCTGCGGGTCTTGCTCAGCGCTGTGAAATTCAAGTGTCATATGCTATTGGTGTTGCAGAGCCAACATCAATTTCTATTGATACTTTTGGCACAGGTATAATCAGTGAAGATCGTTTAGTTGAACTTGTTCGAGAACATTTTGACTTACGTCCTTATGGCATAACTAAAATGTTAGATTTATTACACCCAATGTATCAACAAACAGCCGCATACGGGCACTTTGGTCGTGAACCATTTGAAATGACCGTTGGTGATGATACTTTCACTGCATTTAGTTGGGAGAAAACCGATAAGGCTGAAGATTTACGCAAATCAGCCGGCGTCTAATTTACTGAACTAATTAAACTAAAAAAATATCAAACTCAAGCCAGCATTTTAATCCCTAGATGCTGGTTTTTTTATTTTCTCATTAGTTAAAATATATCATTGTTTTTTATCTCTTCTGCCCTTATCTTTTAAACATCTAAAACAAATTTTTTTGGTCGATATTAAAAGACATGCCTAAAACACGTATTTATCACAATACTGAGCTTATTTTAAATGAGACGTTGAAATTATCTGATGATGCCTTTGGTCATATTGTTAGAGTTTTACGTTTATGTGAAGGTGACACGATTGCTCTTTTTAATGGTTATGAACCTTACCAATACACAGCTAAATTAGTAGAAGTTAAAAAGAAGCAGGCTAGCGTTGAAATCATCAGAGAAGATGTGGTGGTAAATGAATCACCATTAAACGTACATTTAGGGCAAGGCATTTCTCGTGGTGATCGCATGGACTTCACTTTACAAAAATCAGTGGAGCTTGGTGTAAATAAAATTACTCCATTATTTACCGAGCGTTGTGGAGTAAAGTTATCAGCTGAACGATTAGCTAAAAAACGCGACCAATGGCAGAAAATTGTTATTAGTGCTTGTGAGCAAAGTGGTCGTTGTATTGTACCGGAAGTTGCTGAACCTATGGTTCTTCAAGATTGGTTAAAGCAAGAAACTGATGCGTTAAAACTAAATTTACATCCCAAAGCTGAGCACTCTATTATGACATTACCAATGGAGTCCTCTGTGAAAGACCAGAGAGTTAGACTATTGATTGGTCCAGAAGGTGGTTTAACAGACGAAGAAATAAGCCAAGCGAACCAAGCTGATTTTCAAGATATTCTACTTGGCCCACGAGTACTCAGAACTGAAACTGCAGCACTTACCGCAATAACAGCATTACAATGTCGTTTTGGCGATTTAGCATGACTTTATTTAAAATGAGTTTGCTACTTTACTCAACTACGTCGTTAAAAATACTCATTGACTAGCGTCAACTCCGTGTTTTTTCTTTGTATTTGAAACAAATTAGCTTCAAATACAAAGCTAAATAAAATAAAGATAGGATAGGAAGAAAAATGACAATAGCACAATCTAAAAAAATAAAGCTCGGCATTGTGATGGATCCAATTTCACAGGTAAAAGTTGCTAAAGATTCTTCTATGGCAATGATGTTTGAAGCCCAAAAACGTGGCTATGAAATCTATTACATGGAAATGCAAGATTTGTATCTTGACCGAGGTCAAGCCCGTGCTAGCACTCAAATAGTAAAGGTATTTGATGACCCTGATCATTGGTATGAATTATCCGATCAACAAGATATTGCACTAAGTGATTTAGACGCCATTTTAATGCGTAAAGATCCACCTTTTGATACCGAATATATTTACGCTACCTATATGCTTGAGCGCGCCGAAGTTGAGGGCACACTCATCGTCAATAAACCACAAAGCTTACGTGATTGTAATGAAAAGCTGTTTACGGCTTGGTTTGCTGACTTAACACCACGTACTTTAGTGACAAGGAATGATGCTCAAATTCGAGCTTTCCATCAAGAATTAAAAGACATCATTATCAAGCCACTTGATGGCATGGGCGGCTCTTCGATTTTTCGCATTAAAGAAGATGATGCCAATGTCGGTGTAATTATAGAGACCTTAACCAACCACGGCCAACAATACGCTATGGTACAAGAGTACATGCCTGAAATTGTTGATGGTGATAAGCGTATTCTTATTGTTAATGGTGAGCCAATGCCCTATTGTTTAGCGCGTATTCCAGCCATGGGTGAAACACGAGGAAATTTAGCAGCAGGCGGCCGAGGTGTAGCAAGACCACTAAGTCCAAGTGATAAACTCATAGCCGAAACCATTGCACCTGATCTTAAAAAACGCGGGTTATTCTTTGTTGGTTTGGATATTATTGGCGATAAAGTCACTGAAATCAACGTCACTAGTCCAACTTGTATACGTGAAATAGAAGCAGCCTACCCTATTAATATTAGCGGTAAGTTAATGGATGCGATTGAAGAAAGTATTAAGCAATAATATCTGTGGCGTTTCAGTACAACAGTGAGTTTGATAAGTTCAATACCGTCCACAAAAGGTAAACAAATGAAAAGTTTAGAGAACCAATTTTTAATTGCTATGCCATCATTAGCTGATGACTACTTCAATAAAACGGTCACTTATATTTGTGAACATAATGATGAAGGTGCAATGGGCTTAATCATCAATATGCCTGTAAATATCACTTTGCATGACTTATTAAAGCAAATTGAAGAAAATGATCTAGAAGAAAATAAAAAAAGCACAACGAGTCAAACAACTGATGAGAATAGTGAAGAGCAAGTTGAACAAAAAAGTGATTTAGGCAGTGAAAATATTCTGTTAGAACACAGTTTAGAGCAATTAGTTCTTTCAGGTGGCCCTATTTCACAAAATAGAGGTTTTGTATTACATCAAACACAATCTGGGTGGAAAAGTTCACTCGCGCTCAGTGAAGACATCATGATCACAACGTCAAAAGACATCTTAATGGCGTTAGGAACAGAAAAAGCTCCTGTTCAATTTATGGTCACTCTTGGCTATGCGGGTTGGGGCCCTGGTCAGCTAGAAGCTGAATTACAAGCTAACTCGTGGTTAACTATTGATGCTGATAGTGATATTTTATTTAATACTCCAGTTGAACAGCGTTGGCAAAAAGCGACTGAGAAACTCGGCATTGATGTTGTGCATTTATCTTCAGATATTGGACATGCGTAAAACAGTTTTGAACTAAAAGTCACCTGTTGTGAAATACTAAAATTTACTAAGGTATTAATGTGTCAAACAAAGTAGTAAAAGAAGTTGGTCAACGTACTATCATAGGTTTTGATTTTGGTAAGAAATACATTGGCGTTGCTGTTGGGCAAGAAATTACTGGGTCCGCTTCTCCACTAGGCTCTATTAAAGCCAATGATGGTATTCCACATTGGGATTCTCTCACTAATTATTTGACTGAATGGCAACCCGACCTCATTGTAGTTGGTTTACCACTAAACATGGATGGTAGTGAACAACAATTAACAAAAGACGCTAGAAAATTCGGCAACAGAATTGCCGGACGTTTTGGATTAAAAGTTGAATTTCAAGATGAAAGACTAACCACTGCCGATGCGAAAGAACAATTATTCTCCCGTGGTGGTTATAAAAACTTAAAAAAAGACAATATTGATGCTGAGTCGGCTAGGCTTATTATTGAAAGCTTTTTCGAACAAAGTTACCAATAACTTTTGTAATTAAAGTGATTAATCAATTTTTTTCATGAATATATTTTCTGTTATATCACCTTTAATACTCGTTGCTTTACTCGGCTACCTTTGCACAAAAAGCCGATGGATGAATAGAGAACAACTTAACGCCTTAAGTAAATTCACTTTCTCAATTAGTATTCCCGCATTTTTATTTTATCAGATGGCAAAAGCTGATTTTAGCGATCAAGTTAATCCACAATTATTTGCTGCTTTTTATATACCGGTATTAACTTGCTACTTGATAGCATATTTAATTAGTTATTTTTTTTATAAAAGAGAGCCGATCAATAAGGACGATAGTTCGGCTACAAAAAATAGTACCGCTTGTGCAGTTTTCGCTTTAAGTGCTAGTTATTCAAATAATGTGATTGTTGGTTTACCCGTTTTATTAGCTGCTTTAGGAGAACAAGTGCTCGGAATTATTTTTCTGATTGTCACTTTTCATAGCGCTATGCTTTTTGCTTTAACCAGTGCTATTGCTGCAAGAGCGAAAACGAAACAGGATACAAAGCAATTTAATTATCTGAACTTCATCAAACAAACACTTAACAATCCGCTTATTATCAGTATTTTATCGGGGTTACTAGTCAATATATCAGGTATTGCTATGCCTGATTTTATACAAGATAGTTTAGCTTTAATTTCAAAACCTGCTATAACCCTAGCGTTATTTATTTTAGGCGCATCATTAGCTTTTTATAAGGTACGACAGGAGTTAACTTTCATCAGCATCGCCTGCTTTAGTAAATTAATTTTACTGCCAACCTTAGTTCTTTTAACTAGCCAATATATCTTCAAACTAGAACCGTTAGTTGTGAGTGTTCTGGTAATATTAAGCGCTTGCCCTACTGGCGTGAATGCTTATTTAATCGCAGCGAGTCACCAACAGCATCAACAAACCGTTGCTGGCACCATAGTGTTAAGCACTATTATCAGCATCGCCACCATTCCTCTTTGGATGCTCTTTATTTTATAAACTTGGCATTCTCTGTGTCAGTAAATCAATAAAACATCTAACTTTAGGCGATAAATGTTGCCGACTAGGGTAAACCGCATAAACATTAATATCAGGCGCTAGATAATTGGGAAATAATACCTCAAGCTTGCCTGATTTTATTTCCTCTTCCATTACAAACTTAGGTAAACGACAAATTCCATGTCCAGCCAACACCATAGCAAGCTCCATATGTGCACTATTACAAAGTACTTTACATGGTACATCAACAAAAAACTCTTCTTTATCTTGGCTACTATAATGCCATCGAGTTGGCTTTTTTAAATTACTATAACAAAGGCAGTGATGGTCTAATAGTTGTTCAGGCCTGCTTGGCCTGCCAAAGCGTTGTAAATAATCATAAGAGGCTACGGTATAACCTTTACTATTATATATTTTTTTACAGATCAAACTCGATTCCTCTAGCTGATCCGTTGCTCTAATCACTAAATCAAAACCCCCTTGAATTAGATCTACACGGCGATCATTCAGATCGAGCTCTAACTGAACATCAGGATACAACTGCATATACTCAGATAAAACGGCCTGTAAGTATCCCTGTGCAAATGCCACAGGACAGCTTATTTTAAACTTTCCTTTAGGCTTTATAATGCTTTGGTTTAGTAAGGCTATCGCATCCTGAGCATCAAATACCATTTGTTGGCATTGCTCAAAATAAATTTTCCCCTCAGCAGTTAAACTAAGTGAGCGTGTAGTACGGTTTAACAAGCGCACTGAGAGGCGAGCTTCTAATTTATTTATCTCTTTACTGATATAGGAGTTTGAATGACCTGTTAACTCTGCTGCTGCAGAAAAACTGCCACTGTTCACCACTTGAGTGAAAATCACTATGCCATCAAAAAGTTTAGTTTGTTTATCATTTGCAGTCATATGGAAATAGTCTTATCGCTTTTGCCGTATTAATTACATATAACAATAAATGTATAGTATTAACCATCAACTTGTCAAAGGAAGTTACACTATGAAATTATTAGCCTTTGCTGCTAGCAGCAGTTCAAAATCAATTAACAAACAGCTAGCAACTTATGCAGCATCACAAGTCAAACATGAAGAAGGTGTAGAGGTAGAAATATTAGACATCAACGACTACGAAATGCCTTTATTTAGCGAAGATAAAGAAGCGTTATTAGGTCAACCACAACAAGCAAAGGACTTCTATGCCAAGTTAGGACAAGCTGATGCTATTATTATTTCATTTGCTGAACATAATGGCTCTTACACTGCTGCATATAAAAATTTGTTTGATTGGACTTCACGCATCGATCAAAAGTTATTTCAAAATAAACCTATGATGTTATTGGCTACATCTCCGGGACCTGGTGGTGCGGCATCAGTATTAAATACTGCGACAGGATCCGCACCTTATTTTGCCGGAGTGGTAAAAGCAAGTTTATCAATCCCAAGTTTTTACGATAATTTTGATATAGAAAATCAAACCTTAACTAATCCTGATTTGCAGGATAAGTTACAAAGTGCGATTGCCTTATTAATGAATTGATACTTCTTAGAAATAATGAAAAGCAAATAGGCTCGCTATTTTTATAGCGAGCCTTTATTTATTCCGACAAAGAATAAATTAAGTTTAATAAAGTATTAGCTGTAACGCCTCGAACAAGTAATAATACCGCTTGAATAAAGTAACGATTTAAAATAAATTAATTGCTGTTTTATGCACAGCCACCCTAATGATGATAATCAGATGACCACACAAAAGTATTTCCCTTACGTAAATGATAAAATGTTTGCTGAAAATGTTGCGCTTAGCAATATAGCCAAGCAAGTAGGCACTCCTTTTTACTGTTATTCAAACACAGCAATTAGTCAGAATTTTAAAGACTATCAACAAGCATTTTCTTCAACATTAGTAGATCAAGAAACACTGATTTGTTATGCAGTAAAAGCTAATGGTAACCAAGCGGTTTTATCAACCTTAGCAAAATTAGGTTCAGGTGCAGATGTTGTCTCGGAGGGTGAAATCCGCCGGGCACGGGCTGCGGGTATTCCAGCAAACAAAATTGTTTACTCTGGGGTAGCAAAAATTGAATCTGAAATTGAATACGCGCTCAGCGAAGGTATCTTCCAATTTAATGTTGAATCTGAGCCAGAATTAGAACTTATCAGCCAAGTGGCCACACGTTTAAATAAAGTGGCTGCAATTGCTTTTCGTATAAACCCTGATGTTTGTGCCAACACTCATGCCAAAATTTCTACAGGAAAATCAGAGAACAAATTCGGTGTCCCTATTAGTAAAGCCCGACTTGCCTATAACCGAGCCGCCTCTTTGCCAAATATAAAAGTACAAGGTGTTGATGTTCATATAGGCTCACAACTTACCCAACTTGCTCCATTTGAAGAAGCTTATAAACGTATAGCTCAGCTAGTATCTGATCTTAGAGAAGATGGTCATGACATTTGTGTAGTAGATATCGGTGGCGGTTTAGGTATAACTTACAGTGATGAAATTATCCCAAGCAAACAAGATTATGCCGCTATTGCAAAAGCACAGTTAGATCATCTTAATTGTAAAATTGTTGTTGAGCCAGGACGCTCTTTATTAGGCAATGCGGGGATTTTAGTATCAAGTGTCGTTTTTGTTAAAACAGGTGAAGAACGCCAATTCTTGATTCTAGATGTTGGTATGAACGATTTAATTCGCCCAAGTATGTATGAAGCTCACCATGATATTCTAGCGGTTAATAAAGAAAATACTGCGCTTAAAACATACGATGTTGTTGGCCCAGTTTGTGAAACAGGTGATACCTTTGCCAAAGCTCGCCAAGTAAATGAATCTAAATCAGGCGACTTAGTTGCTATTATGAGTTGTGGCGCTTATGGTGCGGTAATGGCTTCAACATACAATACACGTATGTTAGCGCCCGAAGTTATGGTGAAAGAGAATGAGTTTGCGGTTGTACGTCAGCGTCCTACTTATGATGAAGTAATCAACGCTGACTCAGTGCCTAGTTGGATTTAACAAAGTTACGAGCAAGAAAAGTGACGAGTGACGAAACCCTAATGCCTTCAGCATGGTGTTTTCGAAACTCATAACTAATTACTCGAAACTAATACCTCGAAACAGCGGTTAACACCAACTCGCTTCACTTATCGGTTTTTTTAACAACTCTTCAATGTTCGCTAATAGTACTCGATAACCAACATTACCATATAGAATTTGTCGCCCATTATTGATTATATACGTAGGACTTCCCTTTAATCCTAATGCTTTTGCTTGTTGATAATTTCCCATCAACGCTGCCATAGCGCTACCATCGATAATGGTTTTATTTACTTCCAAAGTATCAAGCTCAGCTTGTTCTATGAGTGAAAATAAAATATCAATATTGCTTATATCTAAGGCATCTACAAAAAATGCCTGCCTAAATTTTAATGCCAGTTCAATACTATGCCCCTTAGAATAGCTCAACTCTATAGCTTTCAAAACTAGATGCGAAGTAGCAGATGAGGTGGGCCTAGTTTTAGTCCATATATCTTCGTTAATGTGAGCATCTTCATATACAGAGGCTGACTCAATCACATGAGCAGAAAAACCTTCATACCCTCCTCTGTCATGCCACTGCGTGGGTATTTTGGTTACTGCATCGCCAAAAACATCAAGATAGTGAAACCTAATATCTATTTTATTACCTAGACACTTATTTAATTCATCAATACGTCGTTGCGCTATCCATGCCCAAACACATAACATATCACTATAATAATCAATCACTAATGGAGAACTCATATCTTACACCCGACTAAAATATATCTCATCTTAGATTTAATAATTAAAGTGTGCTGAAAATATCGTCTAGCACACAAGTAATAACCCAAACATTTTTGTAACCAACACGCTTAAGTTGCTCTGCTGCAAAAGTCGCTCTTGCACCCGTAGCACAATGAACAAAGATAGCTAAATTTTCATCAGGATACATTTGCAGCATTTTCATTTCTAATAATCCACGAGGAATATTAACGGTATTACTCGCAGCATTCTCAGCAAACTCAGCTGGCTCTCTTACATCAATAACAATGCCATTTTCCTGCTTACATTTCTTTGCTGCATCTGCAGCAGTTATAGCATTAAGTGACAGTTTTGCCTGAGCAACAACTTCTGGGATTGTTTTTAACATATTGATTCCTTAATAAAGATTTATCACCTATTTTGAGCTGTTAACACTCACATTAAACTTTTTAATCATTAACTACATTCAACGTTATTGTCTTTCAAACCTAGCTTTTTCAAAATGGTCATCATTAAACACCATTTAGTAATAGAGGACTGTAAAAGGTTCACACCAATAAAAGCAGTAAACCACACCCAATTGGGCGAATGAAACTGAGTTAGTACTATGGATACTAAAATCATAGTACCGGCGATTAAACGAAGTGCTTCATTGATTGTCATGATGTGCTCCAATTCATTCATAAAGTTTGGACAGTTAAATTAGTATTAACTAATTTAACTATTCCTTATTTAATATATATTAGCCTTTACTAATTTAAAGTTCAATAGTAGACTTGAATAAAATTAACGAACGAAATTTTGGCTTTAATATGACGACTGATCAAACTAAGTTACTGGAAAGTGCTCAACACGTTTCCGCTATTCTTAAACAACTTTCTAACCCCTATCGGTTAATGGTTCTATGTTGTCTTTCAAATGGAGAGCTTACTGTTGGAGACATGAATGAGCAAATCGACTTATCACAATCTGCGCTTTCACAGCATTTAGCCAAATTAAGAGAAAGCGAAATAGTGACCACAAGACGAGAATCTCAAACGATTTATTATCAAATTGCTAATCAAAAGATTAAATATTTGTTGGAAGTTTTACAGCAGCAATTTTGTGATGACGTATAAATATCAAGCCTTTAAATATACAAAGAAAAGCTGACTAGCCTATGCAGAATTCAACTAATTTCACTTCTAAATTTCTTCATAGTATTTTAGAAAGTAAAGCCCCCTTTATCATTCTCATTTTATCAATGTTAGCCGGCATGATGGCGCTAAATTACACTCCGCGTGAAGAAGAACCTCAAATTGTTGTTCCTATGATTGATGTAGTAGTCAGTGCACCCGGTGTAAACGTGCAACAGGTTGAGCGATTAGTCACAACCCCGTTAGAAAAGCTCTTGTCACAAGTGAGTGGTGTTGAACATGTATACTCGGTTACTCATAATAGCCAAAGCGTCGTAACATTAAGATTTCACGTAGGTGAAAACCGCGAGCGAGCATTACTTAATACCTATAATAAACTACATTCAAATACTAACAAAATTCCTGCAATTGTTAGTAGTTGGCGTGTCCAACCAATAGAAGTTGATGACGTACCTATTGTTATGTTGGGTTTATGGAGTAGCAATAATAAAATAGTAGATGACTACTATTTGCGTCGCTTAGCCGAAGAAGTATCCACTTTCTTACAAGCGATAGACAATACCAGTGAAGTAAACGTTATTGGTGGACGTTCAAAAGAAGTTCAAGTTAATTTAGAACCTGAACAAATGACGGCTAGAAAAATAGATATTAATGATGTATTCAATGCTATTCAGGCTTCAAACACCTTAATGCATCATGGCAATTTGGCACTAGAGAACCAATCATTCCGCCTTGAAAGTGGAGATGTTTTTAGAGACATAGAAACATTAAAACAAGCACCTATTAGCGTAATAAATGGTAGCGCGGTTTTATTAAAAGATGTTGCTAATATAATCGAAGGTCCTGCTGAACAAAAAAATTATACTTGGATTGATTTTGCCAACGAACACCAAAAAGCACTTTACTCAAAGTCCCCTTCTTCTCAACATTTTTCTGCTAACAAAAATGGAGACCATCCTATTGTTACTATCAGTGTTGCCAAGCAACGCGGCAGTAATGCGGTAACCGTTGCGCAAGATGTGCACGATAAAATAGCTGAATTACAAGCGTCAATTTTCCCAGAAAATGTACATGTCGAAGTATTGCGTGACTACGGTGAAACCGCAAATGAAAAAGTAAATAATCTCACCACTAGCTTAGCTTTTGCTGTATTTACTGTGGTTGTTTTTATTGCTGTATTTTTAGGGTGGCGCTCAGCTGTTGTAGTAGGTTTAGCAGTACCTATTTGTTATGGCATCACCTTATCGTTAGATTTACTATTTGGTTACACTATCAATCGAGTGACTCTTTTCGCCCTGATCCTTTCTTTAGGGTTACTTGTCGATGACCCTATTACAGGTGTTGACAATATTGAGCGCTACTTAAAGAAAAAAAGCGGGTCATTACAAGATAAAATTGTTGGTGCAATCAACGAAATTCGTGTGCCTTTATTAATGTCAACGTTAACTATAGTGTTAGCTTTTGTTCCGTTAGCTTTTATTACTGGCATGATGGGACCTTACATGGCTCCTATGGCATTTAACGTACCACTCAGTGTTATCAGTTCAACACTGGTCGCCTTTTTAGTTACTCCGTGGTTAGCTTCAAAATTGATTAAGCCTAAGTCAGCAGTAGAGTTGATCGAAGAAAAAGAGCAAAACCAAGATTTTAGTCAGTTTTATCGCCGCATATTGACACCACTATTAGATAACAGAAAAAAAGGGAAATTAGTTTTATGGTTAGTATTAGTGTTATTTATTATTGCTGCCATGTTGCCAGTAATGCGATTAGTGCCATTAAAATTATTACCCTTTGATAACAAAAATGAAATACAAGTTATTATTGATATGCCAGAAAGCGCGACGTTAGAACAAACCGCAGCGATGGCAAAAATTGTATCAAAAAAAGTACAGAATTTACCGGAAATTAAAGCTATTGCTGCTTACGTTGGCATACCATCACCGATAGATTTTAACGGTATGGTGCGCCAATATTATCAACGCCAAACGCCTTACATGGCTGATTTACGCATTATATTACTTGATAAAACAGCACGTGAGCATCAATCCCATGCAATTGTTTTGAGATTAAGAGAGCATTTGAAAACGCTAAATACTTCTCTTTACTCACAAGATGATATAAAAATAAAAGTAGTAGAAGTTCCACCTGGCCCGCCTGTGCTGAGTACCTTAGTCGCTGAACTTTATGGTGATGAATTTACTCAATATAATGAACTACAACAAGCTGCGAGCATTGTTGAAAAAAGGCTTAAAGAAGAGCCTCATGTAGTTGAAGTTGATTCAACCGTAGGTAACGATCAAACAAATTTACGTTTTGTGACCGATAAAACGAAAGCGGCTTTATCAGGTATATCTACTCAAAAAATCAATCAAGCGCTTGCGGTAGCAAATATCGGACAAGTTGCTGGCTACCTGCATGTTGATGACGAAGCAACACCGCTCGCTATCAATTTAAAACTCCCTATAGAGCAACGGGAAACACTTTCTGATTATTATAGAGTAACTGTCAAAGGACAATCGGGCATTGTGCAAGACACGACACAGCAAGGCATTGATATTGCTCCTCAGTCTTTAGTAGCACTGGGTGAATTAGGCCAGTTTGAACAACATATAAGCGACAAACCCGTTTTTCATAAAAACTTGAAACCTGTTGTTTATGTTACCGCAGATATTTCAGGTAGAACACCTGCGGCTATCATTTCAGATATTAGCAGTGACTTACGATACACCAACAGCCAAATAGATAGCACGACGACAACTCAACCAAATAATTGGAAAAATCGCACTTTCTTATCGAGTGGCAGCGATAATGCTTGGCACTTACCTGAAAATATACATTTATCATGGAGCGGTGAAGGCGAGTGGCATATTACTATTCGAGTATTTCGTGATATGGGTATCGCCTTTGCTTTTGCTTTAACTGCTATATATTTTGTATTGAGAATACAAACGGGCTCTGCAGCCTTGTCCGGTATTATTATGTCTGCAATACCACTAACGGTTATTGGTATAATGCCGGGATTTTTTATGCTTAATCAATTCGGTGAACGTGAAATTGCCAATGCACCAGAGCCTGTGTTGTTTACTGCTACAGCCATGATAGGCATGATAGCTTTAGCTGGTATTGTGGTAAGAAATTCATTAATTTTAATTGAATTTATTACCCAAGCACGCGATAGAGGCGAGCCGATTAAAGAGGCGTTAATTCAAGCAGGTTCAGTTCGAATGCGCCCAGTGTTATTAACAGCAGGCACTACTTTATTAGGCAACTTGATTATTACACTAGACCCAGTTTTTAGTGGTTTAGCTATTGCCATAATCTTTGGCATTATTTCATCAACCATATTTACATTGTTGGTTGTTCCTATTGTTTATTTATTAGTTTTTGACAATAAAAAACAAAGCGCCAAAGACGAATGTTAAATTAGGGGAAAGTCATGACTCAAATCGAAACAAGTAAAAACAAGGTAAATAAAAGTACAGCACAAAAAATGCTTATCCCTGTTTTTGCCTTAACCATTTTATTGTTAATGGTAGCTTGGCTTGCCGGCTCATTTAATGAAAAAGTATCGCCTGCACAGAATAAGAGTTCAAACATAGCCGCTTTTGATAAAAGCAGCACTTATAAAATAGTAGCAAGTACTGATGCTATTTTTGAACCCGTTGCTGCGAGTGTTGAGGCAAAACAAGCAACCATAATTTCATCTAGAATTTTAGCCCGAATAGATACCATTAATATAAGAGCAGGAGATAAAGTAAAAAAAGGCGATCTATTGATTCAACTTGAACGCGGCGATTTACAATCACAAGTGCGACAAGCTCAGCAAAATATTAAAGCTATGCAAGCACGTAATAAAGAAGCCAAGCAAAATTTTGATCGCTCAATCGAATTATTTAAAAAACAATTAGTTTCAGAATACGATTTAGATAAAAATCGAGCCGATTTTCAAAGTATTGCTGCAGAATTAACCGCAGCAAAGCAAGTATTATCACAAGCAAAAACAACCTTGAGCTATGCCACTTTAACAGCCCCAATTAATGGTCTTATTGTTGACCGTTTTGCCGAACCTGGCGATACAGCACAAGCTGGCGCCAAACTATTATCATTATACAACCCACTATCATTACGAGTAGAAGCGCAAGTACGAGAACGATTAGCACTAACTCTAACTCACGGTCAAAATATTGAAATCGAGTTACCTAGTGTTAACAAAACAATTATTGGTCAGATAGAGGAAATAGTGCCGGCTGCTAATATCGGCTCTCGCAGTTTTTTAATTAAAGCGAGCATTCCCTTTCATGAAAATTTATTACCGGGCATGTATGCTCGCATGTTGATCCCCGCAGGAGAGCAAGTAAAGCTCAATATTCCCTTAGAAAAAGTTGCCCATGTTGGTCAACTAGACTTTGTTTGGATTAATGTTGATGGCGAAATTCAACGCCGTTTTGTTAGGCTAGGAAAAATACAGAAAAATGCTATGGTCACTGTTATTTCAGGTTTAAGCGATGGTGATGAAGTGATTACACGCTAGTATAGATGTGATCTCTTATTAACGTCTGTATCGTATTAAATTAAGCGTGATTAAACATTGTAATAGTATAAAACATGAAACATAAAGTTTTTTTATTAGCACTAGTTATCGATTCTACTCTACCTTTAACTCATAAATCACAAGAAATTTGAATTCTAAAAGTAGGCAAAATACAAACTTTAACACTTCAAAAAAACAAACGCTTTATACTTCCCTCCTTTGCCATTATTCATTAAGTAAATGTAAACGTGAAAATACTCTTTTCCATTGTATTGACTAGCCTCATACTCTCAGGCTGTGCCAATCACCTAAAACAACCCGAATTTAAATCCGGTTTTTTAAAAGAATATCGATTTTTTAGAGCCAACCCCAATACTGACAATTCTTGGGTTCGTACTAAACCAGGTTTTAGATTAACCAAATTACAGCAGTATAAAAAAATAGCTTTAAATCCAATCGAAATTTGGTTAGACCCAAATGAAGCAGCGAATATTGTTGATCTAAAAAAACAAGCTAAATTAACCGCTTACTTTGAAGGGAAAATCAAAGAAAAAGTTGGTGAACGCTTTGAATTTGTCGAACCTGGTACTAAAAATTCTTTACTCATTAAGATAGCTTTAACCAATATTCAGGAACTAGAACCCGAGTTATCTCCTTTAGATGTATTACCTTTTAGAATTGCCATGATGGCAGGAGAACAAGTATATCTACTTGCTACAGCACAAAAAGCAGTTATAGGGGCAGCGAGTTTAGAAGTAGAATTTGTTGACACAAATACGAATCGAGGCATAGTTGCGGTCATTGTTAATAACAAAACTGACGAAGTAAATGTGAGTGATGATGACATTAATATTGAGAGTATTAAATTAGTCGTTGATCAATGGGTTGAGCGCTTAGCTTTAGCTTTAACACCTCAAAACTAAAGCCTTAACCTGTTAATAGTTAAGGTTGTCACCTAAATGAATTTAAGCGAATATAGCAATTTAAAAAAATGAAAAAGGCTACCCCTTTTTCATTTCATAACAGTTCTTCAATGACCACAACATGCCTTTTTTGAAGCCATCAACATAATAAGTACTTCTAAAAGTCCCCTCTGCTTTTTCACCACGCATAACACCACCTGCGGCAAATTTAAACTTGGTAGTATTGCCCGCAACTAGTTGACATAAACTGCGCTCTTTAATTGTTTGACCTACTGCAAAGCCAATTGGCCACTGCAATGCTATAGCCGAAATAACACTACTAACTAACAAAACTTTAGTCACTTTCTTCATCACTTTCCTTAGGGGGTTATAGAATTCTGATATGCAAAAATGCACAGCCTTTTGAAAAACATATCAATATTTTTTACTTGTATACACAAGTAGAATTCTACCGTCAGGGGAAGTATGAATCTGTAACAACTTGTAATAAATGGAATAGAATGTAGCTCAGCAAAAATGTGTTTTGTTGGGGCAAGCATTGACTTACAGCTCAAAGCTGAGCTAATACGCCTGAGTTATCTACAAAGGTAAGTGAACTAATATTTTTGCAATATTTTCTGCCAAGATGGATCTCTAGCTAAGTTTTTTACTATAGGCTCTATTTCATCAAAAATAGCCCTTTTAGTGTGAGGTATCAATATTCGTCTTTGATATTTATCATGAGGCTGTTTTGACGCATAAAACTTACCTTGCCAATTTTTAGCTTTGACCAAATATTCTAATGTGGAACTAGAGACAATACCAATATCAACCCTTTTTAGTATTATCATTTGCAACAATTCATACTCACCAACAGTGTCGTGCCGAGTGATTTCTCCTTGGCTAACTTGCTCATTAACACCAAAATAATAAAAACCGCGTACCCCTCCTAAAACTTGACCTAAAATAGATTTTGGCCCCGTGTATTCAATTGCTCTTTCAGCTAAAGAAACAACCTCATCTTGGTCTTGAAAAATTTTTGATGTCCATAAATACTTAGTTTCAGCTTTATCTTTAAACCAGATAGGATTTACCCCTAGTAAAACACCATCTAACTTATTCGCGTCCAACATAATTTCAATGCGTTTGCGCGGAACAAATATCGTTTCAAAATGGTATTTATCACTTTTGCTATTTAAATAAGTAGAGAGGTCAAAATACAGCCCTAACTCATAAGTATTATTAACAATAAAAGGAGGCTTCAAATGATAAACATATACATCCACATGCTCTTTTTCTGCAGCAGAAGCTCCCACCGGAAAAATAAACATAAAAATGACGAATAAGAAATATAACTTATTTAACAAAGCGGTAGCCTTAATATGAGTTTTAAATTTAAAAGCGTCATCGACACTTTTAATTGTTCAGATATTTTTAATCTTATCCACTATGAGCTTAGTTGTAATCACCAAAAGATCCAGCGGGACCAGGAAACACCACTGGTGATTCAAATCCTTCTTTTGAAACACTACTAACACCAAAAAAGTAATTGTCTATAACAATATTTTTCAGTTCAAAATTATTAATATCACCAACATACTGGCTGTTAGTCCAAGTAGCATCGGTTGTTAAGCGCCAATGCACACGGTAACCTGCTAAATTATCAGCCATTTTTCCTTTAGGCCGTTGCCATGCAAGTGTTGTTGACGGTTTAACTGCACCACTAATTTCAACTGATGCCGGTGGTGGCGGCGCCCAAGCCATAGAAGCAAGCGTTACCACATTTAGCGATGTTAGCTTGGCATTAAAATCAAAATCTACACCGGACAAAACATCACCATAATGACGACCATTTTCTTTACGAATATTTTGATGCTGTCTATCATAGTGTTCATTAGTTTCCATTACTCTCACCGCTGGATATCCCACTTTATTAAAGGGTCTATGGTGACCACCTCGCGCAAAACGATCTAACCTGTAGACCATCATGACATCTAAATTGGGAATATAGTCATCGGCTATTTTGTCGATGTAACGAGCTACATTTCGAGATGCTGAATCGACTTCACCACCGGTAAAACGCCTTAATTTAGCCTCTTCTTTGGTTTCAACATAACGAATACCTTCTGAGAAAACTCTTGCAGTAGTATTGTTAATAACGCCATTAATTCCTGCTATATTACCAATCATGTCATTATTAATAACAGCCTCAACTCGCCAGCTTTCTTTTTGAGCCGTTTCTGCCATAATCTTCCCACCAAACAACCCCTGCTCTTCGCCAGATAGTGCTGCATATACAACGGTGCCATCAAACTGATAATGTGACAAAACACGTGCAGTTTCAATAACGCCAGCAATACCAGAAGCATTATCATTTGCTCCTGGAGAGATACTGGTAGAATCAAGAGGGTCTGTAACTCTAGAATCAATATCTCCACTCATAATAACGTACCGACTTGGATCTTTTAAACCGCGCTGTATAGCGATAACATTCACTACCTCGGTAGGCTCCGGAATACGCTTATGACCTGAAAATGTTTGCTTTTGATAAATCACTTCTAAACAACCGCCACATTGTGCAGATATTTTATCGAACTCAGATTTTATCCATCGACGAGCTGCACCAATACCTTTTTGATCTGACTTAATATCAGATAAGGTATGTCGAGTGCCAAAATTAACCAGTTGAGTTACATCTTTTTCAATTCTTCTAGCTTCAACACTCGCTTGTATTGTCCTTAAAATAGGATGTTCATTCGCTGGTACAGTTAGGGGTTGAGCCTGAATTGAGTTACTCAACAAGGCTAAAGATAACAAGGCAACGCTAACTTTTACCAATTGCGCAAAACATGTTTTTTTATTTTTATACATGACATATGTTTCCTATAGTTACTCATACTTAAAACTACCATAGTCACATTTTACTATCTAATCATTCTTTTATGTTGATTGCCCAAAGGTTGATACTTTACAATGGATGTAGATTATTTCCCTTCAAATAAAAAGGTCTCTACATGGCTCAACCACTACCAGATAAATTCATCATGTCGATGAATCGAGTTTCGAAAGTAGTTCCACCAAAGCGCACTATTTTAAAAGATATTTCTCTTTCATTTTTCCCTGGCGCTAAAATCGGTGTATTAGGTTTAAATGGCTCAGGTAAATCTACCCTACTTCGTATTATGGCGGGTGTTGATAAAGAATTTGAAGGTGATGCGGTTGCTTTAGCAGGGACTAAAATAGGTTATTTGCCACAAGAGCCTCAGCTTGATGAAAATCAAACAGTTCGTGAAGCGGTTGAAGAAGCTGTTGCGGAAGTTAAAAATGCAATGGCACGCTTAGACCAAGTTTATAACGAATATGCTGAAGAAGGTGCTGATTTTGATAAGTTAGCAAAAGAACAGGGCGAATTAGAAGATATTATTAATGCGCAAGATGGCCATAACCTTGATAACGTATTAGAACGTGCTGCTGATGCATTACGTTTACCAGAGTGGGATCAAAAAATTGCGGTACTCAGTGGTGGTGAACGACGTCGTGTTGCTCTTTGTCGCTTATTACTCGAAAAACCAGATATGTTACTTCTTGATGAACCAACCAACCATTTAGATGCTGAATCAGTAGCTTGGTTAGAGCGCTTCTTACATGATTACCAAGGTACTGTAGTTGCCATTACCCATGATAGGTATTTCTTGGATAATGTTGCTGGTTGGATATTAGAGCTTGATAGAGGGCACGGTATTCCTTATGAAGGAAACTATTCTTCATGGCTTGAACAAAAAAATGCACGTCTTGAGCAAGAAAGTAAAAGTGAAAGTGCACTACAAAGAACGATCAAACAAGAGCTTGAATGGGTGCGCTCGAATCCCAAAGCACGTCAATCAAAAAGCAAAGCCCGTATGGCTCGCTTTGAAGAGCTTAATAGCCAAGATCATCAAAAGCGTAACGAAACCAACGAACTTTACATTCCACCAGGGCCGCGTTTAGGAGACAAAGTACTTGATGTTAATAACTTAACAAAATCATTTGGCGATAGAGTGCTAATTGATGATTTAAGCTTTAGCGTTCCAAAAGGTGCTATCGTTGGAATTATCGGGCCAAACGGCGCAGGTAAATCAACACTATTTAAAATGATGTCGGGTGCTGAACAGCCAGACTCTGGTAATGTCGAGCTTGGTGATACAGTTAAGCTAGCGAGTGTAGATCAGTTCCGTGATGACATGGACAACAGCAAAACAGTTTACCAAGAAATATCTCAAGGCCATGACATTTTACAAATAGGTACTTTTGAAATTCCAAGTCGTGCTTATGTAAGTCGCTTCAACTTTAAAGGCAACGATCAACAAAAGATCATTGGTGAATTATCCGGTGGTGAGCGTAACCGTGTGCATTTAGCTAAACTTGTGCAAACCGGTGGTAACGTATTACTGCTCGATGAACCAACCAACGATCTTGATGTAGAAACCTTACGAGCGTTAGAAGAGGCATTATTAGAATTCCCTGGTTGCGCTATGGTAATTTCGCATGATCGCTGGTTCTTAGACAGAATTGCCACGCATATTTTAGATTACCGAGATGAAGGCCAGATCAATTTCTTTGAAGGTAACTTTACTGATTATGAAGCGTGGTTGAAGAAAACTTTAGGACCTGCGGCAACTGAACCACACAGAATTAAATACAAAAGAATAGGCTAATTAAATAGCTTATGCCCTATTCACACTTCAAGAAAATTAGCCTGTATTTTTTTGAAGTGTGTCCATATAAAGTCACTTCATATAGTGCAATCATTGTTACTAGATCTATGCCACTTAATGTATTACAAACCGTTGTCGACAATTATATCGCTGAAAAGTTAACACTATTGCACATTAACTGATTTAGATACCTTAAAAGTAAGAAAAATACCTTTTTATCTTAATTTTTTTAGGTGCCTTTTTTTTAAAAGACAGCTATGCTAAAGCTATAATTCATAAAATGATAAAATTAGATGGAAAATAGACGACAATTTACCCGTATATTATTTTCAATCAAAGCTGAACTAAACGTTGAAGACAAGACTTACCCTGTATCTATCCATGACATTTCTCTTAATGGTGCATTAGTGACTGCGGTAGAGTCTGAGCAATCATTAAAAGGTAAGTTAGGGACTTTAACGTTTTGCCTGTCTGATAATGAGTCTGAAGTTACCATGCATATTGCCGTAGTTCACGAACAAGATGATGAAACAGGCTTACAATGTAACGCTATTGATATAGACAGTGTTACGCTTTTACGCCGCTTGGTTGAGCTTAATTTAGGTGATAACGAGCAACTTGATAAAGAGCTTAGCCAACTTTCCCGAGCTGATTAAATTTCTATACTTATCATGAACATCGCATTTAAGGATCCCTTATGAATCACATTGTAATTTCTTGCATTGGCGCAGACCAAACAGGCTTAGTTGAATCACTTTCTAAAACAATAAGTCAACATCATGGTAATTGGCAAATAAGTAGCTTACATCACCTATCAGGCTTTTTTGCAGGTGTTATTGAAGCCGAAGTTGAAAAAGAACATTGTAGTGCATTAATTTCAGCTCTTCATAATATCAAAGGCTTAAACTGCCAGATTGAGATTGCCGATTCAAACTTACCTGAAGTAAAAACGAACCTTGTTCTTGAATTAACAGCCAATGATAGAGTAGGTATTATTCAAGAAATTTCATCTGTGATCTTACAGCAAGATGGTAATTTAATTAAGTTGGTTAGTGCACAAGAAAGTGCACCTCATACTGGACAGTTATTGTTTAATGCTAAAGCTCAAATAGCGGTTAATGAAGGTGGTGTTGATGACTTAATTGAAGCGTTAGAGCAAATAGCAGATGATTTAATGGTTGATATCTCACGTTAAATACCAACAAAAAAATCGGCTTACTAGTATTTAGAATAAATTCTAAATTAAGATTAAAAAATACAATTAAATTGTAAACTCATAGGTTAACGTTTGTAAATTACTCGCTAAAGATATTTGGTCATATACAATTTTCGCTACTTCTTGAGTACCCTTGGCCACTTCTTTTTGACTTAGTATCAATGCCGTTTACATTCTGGTTAATTTATTATAATAACAGATATTCAAGTTTGAAATTATTTTGTAAATTAATTATTAAGAAAAAAGCCTTCATCAAAATAGATTGCAAACTCACTGCCCTTACCCCATTCACTGTTAATAACTAATTCAGCTTTATGATGAAGTAGCACATGCTTAACAATAGCAAGTCCTAAACCAGAGCCGCCAGTATCACGAGAGCGAGATTTATCAATACGGTAAAATCTTTCAGTAAGCCTATTTACATGCTCGGTTTTTATGCCGTCACCATTGTCTTTAACACTGAAAACAACTTTATCTTCTTGGCGTTGCCAGCTCACCTTAATTACGCCATAAGCAGGAGTGTAAGCAATGGCATTTGAGATTAAATTTGCACAAGCACTTTTAATTTCTGTTTCAACACCAAACACACCAATATCTTGAGCAATATTAGTTTCTATTTCATGGTGCTTTTCTTGATTTAACCAATAGGCATCATCTACAAGGTTTTCTAAAAGCTTGGGCATATCAACCTGAATCATGACATCATCGTCACGGTTATTTTCAACCTTTGATAAACTAAGTAGTTGCTCTACTAAGCGCTCCATGCGCGATACCTGCCCCTCTATTGTGGTAAAAACTTTCTGCCAATGATTATCAAGGACATATTCAGTACCTTGGATCATCTCAACATAACCACGGACAACGGTTAGAGGCGTTTTTAACTCGTGAGAAACATTAGCAACAAATTCACGACGTAGTTTTTTTAAACGATGGTATTTTGCAATAGCTCTAGCCATTAAGATTACACGCTCACTACCAAACGCCATCACAGAAATTTCAAGTTGTAGCTCATCATTAATAGGGGAAACTAATAGGCAAGGTGATTCAAAGTTATCTTGTTGTAAATATTGTGAAAACTCAGGCGCTGTTAATAATTTTTCTATATGTAAACCAACATTTTCAGGAAAGCGAACGCCAAGCAAACGTTGCGCTTTTTTATTGCCTGATAAAATTGTAAGCTCAGGTGATAAAATTAACGCAGCATCAGGCATTGCTTCAATACCTGAATGAAAGCGAAAATCTTGTTTTTCTTGGGATTGCATTATTTTAATATTCCCTGAATTGAGCGAATTATTTTTTTACTTTACCTGAAAATCGATACCCAGAGCCTCGCACCGTTTGAATAAAATCTTCATGGCCTGCACCTGAAATCGCTTTTCTTAAACGCCTAATATGAACATCAACTGTTCTGTCTTCAACATAAACATTTGTTCCCCAAACATTATCAAGTAACTGTTCACGTGAATATACGCGTTCTGTATGAGTCATAAAAAAGTGCAATAAACGAAACTCTGTAGGTCCAATTTCTAATGCTTCTTCGTTGATAGTGACATGATGAGAAACAGGATCAAGTTTTAAGCCATGAAATTCTACTTTCTCAGCCAACAATGTTGGCGAAACTCGACGAATAACTGCCTTAATCCGAGCAATTAACTCTTTAGGCGAAAAAGGTTTCGTAACGTAATCATCAACACCGGCATCAAGGCATTTTACTTTATCGTCTTCATCAGCACGCGCTGTAAGCATAATAATAGGAATATTACGGCTGTATTCTCCTTGTTTTAGCTCTTTAGCCAACTTAACACCACTACCGCCAGGCAACATCCAATCAAGTAGAATTAGATCTGGGTAGGGTTCTACAATTTTTTCCTTGGCTTCTTTAATATCAATCGCTTCGACAGAGTTAAAACCATTTTGTTCTAAAACAAAAGTGATCATTTCCCTGATTGGTGTTTCATCTTCAACAACTAAAATGTAACCACTCATACATACGTCCTAAAAATAGTTTTACATCATATAATTTTAAATTATTACTATTGTGCACAATAAAAGTGACATTTTTGTGACAGTTATTCAATAAAAACAATAATCTCACAAGGGAATACCATTCCACATAAAGAAGTGACCACTTAGAACGACATGGGGGTCATTAGAACGAACAATATATGTGTAGATATAGTTATTACTACATCAAATAAATTTTGTGCCGTTATCATGGTGCCCATACGTTTCCGAAGGACGAGTTTTAAAGGCATATATGCAGCGTTATTGATTTTGACAAGGTAAGGCATTCTCATCAATCAATGCCTTGCCTCTAAGCCTTTAAATTCTCGCTAAGCGATCACTTTCTTATACGGATTGGTATAATTGTATTCCTTTACCTTCTTTGTATATATTGATTTAGAAGTAAAAAATCCGATTTTAGTTTGACTAACCTGATTTGATGGTTAACTAGCACCGGATATCATTGTTTTAAAGGTTTCCTTCTCAATATGGATTAAAACTTTTGTTCCATACCAATTGCAAAGTAGCTACCTTCCGTCGCTTTTTTAATGGTCTGCCCATTAAAACTCAGCCCTTCACGATCGGTATACCAAGCAAAAACTTTTGTATTTTTACCTAACTTATAATCTGCGCCAATATTTATCGCATCAGCACCTGCAAATTCTTGATATTGTACTTTAGCAAGCACTTTGCCCAATTTATATGAAGCATTTACAGCAAAACCATTTTCACTTACCCCTGAAAACTCACCTTCAGAAATTTCACTTTCAGTTAAAATACCACCAAGGCGTAAAGCTCCTATTTTATACATACCAACTAAACGAGTTGTTTGATATATGGCACTTTTACCTTGCATATTTTCATCGTGAGCAAGTGATACAAAAAAGTTAGTTTTCTTTAAACTGCCGTCACCAAACTGCACCCCTACTGAAAATGGGTCACTTTGGTTTTTATCTTCAGAAAGAATATAACTCGCCAAAAATTTAACATTATTATAGCTTGGTGATTTATAGGTTAATGCATCAGTAACACGGTTTTCACCAATAAATAAGTGCTTCAAATCGCCTTCATAATCATTAAATAAATCAAACTTACCTTGTGATACTTTTAAAGTCGTATCTGAACGACCAACAGTAACTTCACCAAAACCACCTTTAAGGCCAACCCATTGATTACGAGCCGTCAACGTATCTTTTGAATCATCATCCACATTTACTTGCCATTCAAGTTTGTAAATAGCCGTTAACCCATAGTCAGTATCAAGTTTATATTTCCCCTTAACACCAACACGAGAAGCATTGCTTTTTAGTTCATTGAATTGCTCATCATTTTCATCACTTGCTTGAATGCTAATATTTAATTTACCATAAAAATCTACCGCGTCACTTTCTACAGTGTCTTTTGCAAGGGCAGGTAGGGCCAAGCTTGAGCATACTGCTAATGCAAGAGTACTTTTTAATAGTTTCATGTTTTAAGCCTTTTAAATAATTAAAAATATTTTTTCTTTAGTTAATACAAATTACTTGATGGCTATGCTATAACCATTTTATTACATAAATATGACAATGTGACGAAAAACACTTCATTGTGATATTGATGATTAATATAGTAAATAAATGTCTATTTTTCTTTTTTATCAATTTGTGTAAAAATAAATTTATCCTTTTGTTAAAAATAGCTAAAATCATAGTTATAGCAACAATCAATATAAGTTAAGTAAAACTATATGAAAGTAACGAGCATTTCTCGCAAACTCCTAACCAGAGTACTCTCTTTTTATTTTATATTAACTGTGAGCGTTACTGGCATTCAAATTGTTGCCGAATATTTTAATACCAAAAATCACATCAATAGTGAGCTTCTTACTTTAGAGAAAACCATTAGTGGCAGTTTAACACGTGCAGTATGGGAACTTAACACTCAACAAGCCATTGATATTTCAGAAGGTCTTGTTGCCATACCTATGATTAAAGGCATAACAGTTACTGATGAAGCAAACAATATAATTACCCAGTTAGGTGAAGTAATTTCGCCTGAAAAATTGAAAATTGCTAATGATGATTTAAGTGGTGAATCAAAAGGAATTAGCTCAATCAGTGAGGGATTATTTGGTCATTCATTTCCACTTATTTTTGAATTTTCAGGACGAACAACCTCGGTAGGGCGAGTAACATTGCTATCAAGCAACGCCGTAATTTTTAGCCGAATTGAGGTTGGTATTTATTTTCTGATTGGTAATGCCATTGTTAAAACTGCATTTTTAGTATTTTTATTTACTTTAGCGTTTAATAAACTGTTAACTACACCACTTAATGAATTAACCCAGCAGATTAAGCAGGTTGATTTAGACGATCCTGAAGCATCTAAACTCCACTCAATGAATTATGAAAAAAATGAACTTAATATTCTTGAAGATGCCTACAACAATTTAATTAATGAATTAGTTGAGTTCAAAGATAAACTAGCAACATCCCAATTAGAAACTGACAGAGCTAAAGAACAAATAGACGAACAGAATCTACTACTTGAACAAGAAGTTGCAAAAAAGACATCTTCATTAAGTAGCACCATGCTAAAAATGGAGGTTCAACAAAAAGAATTATTAGAACAAAAAAGAAACCTACAAGAAGAGAATACACGTCGCAGTATTACTGAACAAACTCTGACAACTACTAACAAAGATTTAATCCATTCTATTAACGAGTTAAATAAAGCTAAAGAGCGACTTTTAGAAGCAGAAAAAATGGCCTCATTAGGTCAGCTTTCAGCAGAAGTATCACATGAAGTTGCAACCCCTGTCGGTATCAGCATTACATCATCAAGCTATTTATTAGATCAAATCACTCGTTTACAACAAGCGCTTGAGGAAAACAAAATATCGAAAAAGACTATTGAAAGTTTCGTCGAAAATGCGAATAAAAGTACCGAATTACTAACAAATAATCTTCATCGAGCATCAGAGTTACTCACTAGTTTTAAACACATAGCTGTAGATCAAACGAGTGATAAAGTACGCATGATCAATGTTTCAAATTATATTGACGAAATAATACAATCTATACACCCCAAATTAAAGAAAACTAACCATTGCATTAAAGTACATTGTGATGAAAGTATTGAAGTGTATAGTCACCCTGGTGCAATAGCACAAATAATAATCAACTTAGTTATCAATTCAATAATTCATGGTTTCGAAAAGATCAACCGGGGTGAAATTACTATTGATGTAAAACTCCACCACAACAAACTACATATTGACTATAAAGATGACGGACATGGTCTCCCCCAAGAAGCCAAAGATAATTTATTTGATGCCTTCTTTACCACAAAATCAAATAACGGAGGCACAGGCCTAGGAACACACATTGTTAAGAATCTAGTAGTTGATACTTTAAATGGTACTATTACAGCGCATAGTGAGGTAGAACAAGGCCTTAGTTACCATATAGAGTTGCCAGATATGCGTTCTTAAAATATTTATACCAATCTCACTAACTATGTGATCATTTCTACTTGTTAAAATTATCAACTACTGCGTTATTTATTTAATAATTAACGCTGCATGGATGCAGCTTATTAGACAATGCAGGAGCATATTGTCCTGAACAACTAGTTATTGAAATAAATGCCTTATATTTGCCAATTTTTCCTGCGTATAAAGTTGCTCACCTAATTAATGAAACTGGTATTCTTTTAACTTCCCTCTGTTAAAAAACAAATATTGATGAAGCTTAGGTGTAAGTTTTAATGAATGCTAATGATCCGCTTGTTTTTTTCAGGTAATATGGCCTTTTTAAAAATCAGTCTCACTCTTTCTTAACCGTGTGAGCATTCAAGCCTAGGATCCAATTTATGTGGTTTAAGAACCTATATTTTTTCGCTTTTACTCGCCCGTTCGAACATTCAGAGCAAGACTTAGAGAAACACCTCAGTGAACATCTTTTCACTCCCTGCGGCTCCACAGAACTAGCTCACTTTGGTTGGGTTAACGCTTTAGGCAAGCATGGACACTCAAGTGTTCATAGCGCCAATGACAACTTTTTAATATGTGCAAGGAAAGAAGAAAAAATATTGCCCGCACCTGTTATCAAAGACATGATTGAAGAGAAAGTGAATTTGCTTGAGCAAGAGCAAGGTCGTGGCGCAACAAAAAAAGAAAAAGAACAATTTAAAGAAGATATTGTTTTCGAATTATTACCACGTGCTTTCTCTCGCATATCTGATACTCACGCCTATATAAGCCCTAAAGATAACATTATCGTAATAAACGCAAGCGCACGCGGAAAAGCTGAAGATTTACTAGCATTACTTCGCAAAGTGTTAGGCACACTACCTGTTACAAGTTTAGAACCTGATGTTCAAGCCGATGAAACCATGACTGATTGGTTAGTTAAAAAGAATTTAGGTGCTAAATTTCAATTGGGAATGGAAGCTGAGTTTAACGCTCTAGGTGATGATGGCGCAGTTATTCGAGTTAAAAATCAAGACTTAGAGAGCGACGAAATAAAATCTCATTTAGATGCCGACAAGTACATGGTGAAAGTAGCCCTTGAATGGGATGAATCGTTATCTTTTATGTTATGCGATGATTTATCTGTCAAACGGATTAAGTTTTTTGACGTTATTCAAGAACAGAATGACGACATAGACAGTGACGATGTTGTTGCCAAACTTGATGCCGACTTCGCTTTAATGGCAGGTGAATTAAATCGGTTTATTCATGATTTACTTAACGAATTCTCATTGAAAACCACTGATCTATTAGAAAATGACTAGTTTAAACTAGTTATACATAATCAAAATCTATTTGGAGTTAACATGACTGTTATCAAAATGGCTGATTTAAATCTAGCCAATAAACGCGTTCTAATTCGTGAAGATTTAAACGTACCCGTTCAAGATGGAATAATCACCTCTGATGCTCGATTACAAGCTGCATTACCAACAATAAAACAAGCATTAGAAGCTGGCGCTAAAGTCATGATAATGTCACACCTTGGCCGCCCAACTGAAGGAGAGTATTGTGAAGAATACTCTCTAAAACCTGTAGCTGACTACTTAGCAGCAGCTATTAACTATCCTGTTCGTCTCACTAAAGATTATTTATCAGGTGTAGACGTTGCGGCTGGCGAACTGGTTGTTTTTGAGAACGTGCGCTTTAATCAAGGTGAAAAGAAAAATGATGACGCTTTAGCCAAGCAACTTGCTAACCTTTGTGATGTTTTTGTTATGGATGCATTTGGCACAGCTCATCGTGCCCAAGCAAGTACTCATGGCGTGGCTAAGTTTGCCCCCATCGCATGTGCAGGTCCATTACTAGTGAATGAATTAGATGCTTTAGGTAAAGCACTAGACAAGCCTGCCCGCCCATTAATTGCCATCGTAGGTGGTTCAAAAGTATCAACTAAATTAACCGTTTTAGATTCACTATCAAAAATTGCTGATACGCTAATTGTTGGCGGTGGTATTTCAAATACCTTTGTTGCAGCAGCAGGCAATGAAGTGGGTAAGTCATTATATGAAGCAGATTTAATCCCAGAAGCACAACGCCTATGTGAACAAACACAAGTAATATTTGCCGACGATGTGACTGTTACTCGAGATGGGTTCAGTGATTGGAAACATGATTCCGCCACAAAAATTAAAGCTGCATCAGACGTTGATCCACAAGATGATATTATTGATTACGGTCCCGAAACATCAGCTAAAGTTGCAGAAATAATCAAAGCAGCAGGCACCATTTTATGGAATGGCCCTGTAGGTGTTTTTGAGATGGATGCTTTTGCCAAAGGCACAGAAGTGATCTCTCATGCTATTGCACAAAGCTCAGCTTTTTCAATTGCTGGTGGTGGCGATACTTTAGCTGCAGTGGATAAATACATGATTAAAGACAAAGTTTCCTATATCTCTACAGGTGGCGGTGCTTTCTTAGAATTTTTAGAAGGTAAAAAGTTGCCCGCAGTAGAAGTATTAGAGCAAAGAGCAAAAGAACAGTAACAACTTTAGAGTCTAAAATTACAAAAAGCCTGACCAGAAAAATAACAATATAGTTATCGCTTATTAGGCTTTAGTATTTTACTTTCCCTACAAGAAGGTAAAACAAAACAATAAAATAACACTATACTCAACTATATATACTAAGAAATATGAGTAAGTTAACGCACCCAAACTTAAAGGAGATCCCTCATGTCTTTAAACTCAGCAACGATGGCATCAATGCTTGAAAAAGTGGCTACTAAAAATGGATTTATTGCGGCACTCGATCAAAGTGGTGGTAGTACCCCAAAAGCACTTGTTTTATATGGCATAGAAAACAGTCAATTTGCTAATGACGAGCAAATGTATGATTTAGTACATCAAATGCGTACTCGTATAGTAACTAACTCAGCCTTTGCTGGCACACGAATCTTAGGGGCTATATTATTTGAAAACACTTTAGATAGAGAATTTTCAGGCAAGTCTGCCGCACAATACCTATGGCAAGAAAAGCAAGTTGTACCTTTTCTAAAAGTGGATAAAGGCCTTTGTGAAGAAAAAAACGGTGTGCAATTAATGAAAAAAATGCCAGAGCTAGACTCACTACTTGATAAAGCAGTGACTCAAGGTGTCTTTGGTACAAAAATGCGCTCTGTAATCAAATTAGCTAATCAACAGGGTATTAATGATATTGTTACCCAGCAATTTGACGTTGCTAAACAAATATTAGCCAAAGGTTTAACCCCTATAATTGAGCCTGAAATTGATATTAACAGTCCAGAAAAATCAGCAGCAGAAGTCTTACTTAAGTCAGCGTTAATTAAGGAATTAGATAAATTATCTAAGGAGCAACAAGTGATGTTAAAACTGACTTTACCTGATGCTGATAATTTTTATTCTGAGTGCATAAATCATAAAAACATTATTAAAGTGGTTGCATTATCAGGTGGTTACTCTAGAGAACAGGCTAATAATAAAGTTGCAGCCAACCATAATATGATAGCGAGCTTTTCTAGAGCTTTAACCGAAGGTCTTTCTTCTAAACAATCAGATGAAGAATTTTCTACAATGCTAAATGTAGCTATTGAAAGTATTTTTAACGCTTCAAAAACATAATTTAATCTGTATTTTATTATTACATAGTAACAATGCGAATTAGTGTGGTTAACTTTCAATCATAAATACATAAACCTTTTAAAAAGTTCGCCTTTTTGAAAGGTTTTTTAGTAAGTTTTGTACAAAAAACTAAAATCCACCATCAAACCACCAAAACAACAACTTTTACTGCCTGAACGGTTTAAACCCTGATATAATCTTGTTATTAATATCGTAAGCTTTCACCTTAACAAACAAAAAATTAACTGGCTAATTTAGGAGTAATCATGGCTTTAATTTCAATGCGTCAAATGCTAGATCATGCAGCTGAGTTTGGATATGGCATCCCTGCATTTAATGTAAATAATTTAGAGCAAGTGCGTGCAATTATGATTGCAGCAAATAAAACGGATAGCCCCGTCATATTACAAGGTTCTGCAGGTGCACGTAAGTATGCCGGCGCACCATTTTTACGCCATTTAATTTTAGCCGCAATTGAAGAGTTTCCCCATATTCCTGTTGTTATGCATCAAGACCATGGTACTTCACCTAGCGTATGTCAGCGTTCAATTCAATTAGGTTTTTCATCTGTAATGATGGACGGCTCTTTAATGGACGATGGTAAAACGCCAAGTAGTTATGAATATAATGTAGACGTGACTCAACGAACGGTTGAAATGGCCCATGCTTGTGGCGTTTCTGTTGAAGGCGAATTAGGTTGCTTAGGCTCATTAGAAACAGGTGAAGCGGGGGAAGAAGATGGTATTGGCGCTGTAGGTAAGTTAACAACGGAACAAATGCTAACAAACCCTGAAGAAGCCGCTGATTTTGTGCAAAAAACTCAAGTAGACGCCTTAGCTATTGCTTGTGGTACTTCGCACGGTGCTTATAAGTTTACTCGTCCTCCTACAGATGATATTTTAGCGATTGATCGTATCAAAGCTATTCACACTCGCATTCCTAATACTCATTTAGTTATGCATGGTTCATCGTCAGTTCCACAAGAATGGTTAGCGGTAATTAATGAATATGGTGGTAATATCCCAGAAACTTATGGCGTGCCTGTTGAACAAATTCAAGAAGGTATCAAAAATGGTGTTCGCAAAGTAAATATTGATACTGATTTAAGATTAGCATCAACTGGCGCGACTCGTCGCTTTCTAGCGCATAACCCAAGTGAATTTGATCCTCGTAAATTTTTAGCTGAAACAACCAAAGCAATGTCTGAAATATGTGTTGCTCGTTATGAGGCATTTAATACCGCAGGTAATGCGTGTAAAATTAAGCCAATTAGCCTTGATAGCATGTTTGATCTCTATCAAGCAGGTAAACTAAAGGCATTAATAAAATAATTTTACAAGTTGTTAATTTATTTTTTACAAAAAAGGGCTTTAGCCCTTTTTTTATCGCTAAAATATTTAATCACAGTATTTAAAACTTCAACGTTTTGGGTATAATAAAAATTGGAATTTGTGATTAGCCGTTCTCGAACCTCATCTGAAAATTTATCAATCAGTCCTTATTAGAAACAAACAACAGCGCTTTTCTTGTTTGTATTCTTTAAACTGGTCGGCTTACCAGACAAGATAAAAGCAGCATCTTCCAAAAACGAATAATGGAAAAGTTTAATTAGTGCCAAATAACAGAGAATAAAATGTTTCAAAAATTAATCATCACTGCACTTTTAGTTTTGTCTGCCAATAGTTATGCACAAGGAAGCGACCTAAGCCAAGAGGCTATCTCAACTATTACAAATAAAAACGATAACGAAGTGTCAGCTACAGCAGCAGATATACTAGCTAGCTTAGAAAAAGCAGAGCAGCCTCAAAAAGTGCAAGTAAAGGAAAAACCAATTATTACAGGCTCTGCCGAGCTTGGTTTCCTCTATAAAACAGGTAACACCAATAGTGGCGATATAAAAACAGGTATGGACTTACGCTTTGAAAAAGATCAATGGTTAAGCTTATTAAATATTGATTTGTTATTGAAAAAAACAGATGTAACTGATAGTGAATCGGGAGAAACTCATTTCAAAACAACCGATCAAAAATGGACATTATCTTCACAAACAAACTACAGCTTAGACAATGAAGAAAAAAATTATATTTATGGTAATGTTTGGTATGAAGAAAGCGAGTTTAATAGTTTTGTTAACCAAAGCTCTGTTTCTACCGGTTGGGGTCGTCATTGGTATAAGGACAACAATGCATCACTTTGGGGAGATATAGGGCCTGGTTATAAGCGAGATTTATTCAAAGCAACAAGCACACAGCCTGAAAAGTCAGCTGATACTTGGATAATTCAAGCCCAAGCCCTGTACATCAGAAAACTATGGGAACACATTGAATTAAAACAATATTTCAGCGCAAAACAAGCGGTTAACACTAGTGAAAACAGCATTTATAAAGCAGTAACCACAGTAACAACAAAACTTATTTCAACTCTGCAATTAAAGTTTACTTTCACGTTAGATTACAATAGCAAAGTTGAAGCTAATAAAGAAAACTTAGATACCCAAACGGCTGTCACATTAGTTTATAGTTTTTAAATTCAGACATTCATTTAACATTAAATTAACAGCTGTTATAATCCCCGAATTTAGCACTACCAACATTTACAAGGGAAATCATGAATCGTAAATTAGCGTTATCAACTTTATGTTTGTTGCCACTAGTATCGTATGCAGCAACAGCGGAAGGAGCCGCGGAAGAAAAACCAGCATTTACTTCTTCTGCTGAACTGGGCTTTTTGTATAAAACAGGCAACACAAAAAGTGGAGACATTAAAGCTGGCTTTAACCTGAAATATGAAAAAGAAAAATGGCGCTCGGTTGTTGCTTTTAATATTCTAGCCAAAAAACTTGAAGAAGAAGATACTGAAGGCAACAAAGAGTTTGTAACAAAAGACAATCGCTGGGACATTCTCACCCAAACTAACTACACTATCGGTGAAGCAGGAAAAAATTACCTCTACGGTAACCTTGCTTATGAGCAAGATAAATTTAGTGGTTTTGAATCACAGAGTTCTTTTTCTGCAGGTTGGGGTCGTGAGTGGTATAAAACAGAATCATCATCGCTTTTTGCTGATATAGGCCCTGGTGTAAAATATGATGTTACTCGTGCAACAGAGACAGATTCTTCAACAAGCAGCACCAGCTTTATTGTTCAAGCACAGGCTCTTTATTCACATAAGTTCAATGACTATGTTGAATTCAAACAATATTTAGTCGCCAAACAAGCAACAAAATCTGGCGATAATAGTGTTTATAAATCGGAAACTTCTATTACCGCTCAGTTAATTGACGCTCTACAACTAAAATTTGCTTTACGTATAGATTATGACACTGAGGTTGAGCCTGAGTTTGAAAATACCAATACAGAAACCTCAATGACTTTAATTTATAACTTCTAATAGTTATCTATTTTCGTTAAGTAACCTTCTCCATATTACAGTTATTATTGATTACTAAGAACTAAGCTAATCGATAATAACTGTATATAAAATAATAATAATATACCCGTCAAACTCTCGTATTGTAGAGAAATAAATGTATACTTAATAGTTAGTACTACGTGGTTTATCGAGTTGTTATTTGATTAGTAAAGTTTTTCTTTTAATTTTCATTTTTGCTAGCCTTTTAGTAGGAGGCATCGCTTTTGCTGAAAACTTAAAAAAAGAAAACAGTAATAAAATTGCTATCTTTTATCCTAAAGCCAAAGAGCCATACCATTCGATTTATCAAGAAATCATTGCTGGCAGCATTAAAGCAGCAAGCGAATATGAACAAATAATTAGTTATGAAAAATTTATCATAACTAAACAATTCAATAGCGAACAGATAGCACAAACCCTTAAACAAAAACATATCTATAAAGTGATTGTTTTAGGCCGTTCAGGGTGGAAATTAGCGAAAGAATTATCAAAATTTGTTTATGAAGACTCTACAAAAATTTTTCAAGTTGTTTCTGGTGCATTACCTATTAGCCCCAACGGGGTTTCAGGTGTTAGCCTAATAACAGATCCTGCATACCTATTTGGTTACCTCAATCAAGTGGCTTCTAATGTAAAACAAGTTCATGTCGCTTATAGTAAAAGAAGTGCTTGGTTAATTGATTTAGCAAAAAGCGCAGCGTTAGAAAAAGGCCTTAATTTAAATCTTAAATATGTAACTAGTACAGCTCAAGCCATAGAGTTTTATCAGGAAGTATTTGATTCAGGCGTATCAAATAAAGACGCAATATGGCTACCATTAGATAACATATCTTCACATGACAAAATCACTTTGCCACTTATTTTAGAACAAGCTTGGTCCAAGGAAGTAGTTGTATTTTCAAGTAAACCTTCTCATGCTAAACGTGGCGTTTTATTCTCTACTTACCCTGATAACTTTGCCCTAGGCCAGCACCTTTTCACTATGGTACAAGAGCTTGAACTACAGCCAGAACAGAAAAATTTCGCAGCATTAAAATCGACACTATTAGCAGTTAATTTGCGCACTGCAGCACATTTAGGGCTTAAGTATAGCTCTGAGCAACAACAACAATTTAAATTAACTTTTCCGCAGTAATATTAATGAGCAGTAGCAAATCAAAAAAAATAACCCATGCTAGCTTTAAGCGACAATTGTTAATAATACTTGTTATAAGCACTATGTTATTGACTATTATCACTTCAATACTTACTGCGTGGCAAACGAGTCAAACCTTGAAAAAAAACACTATTGATAATAGCTTACAAATTACTAGTAACTTTGCAGAACAAACGGTTTTAGCATTACTTACTGGTAGCAAAGAAAATGGTCAAGAAGCAATAGATAGAGCGTTAGGTTTTTCTTCAGTTGTAGGAATTTCAGTATATAAAACCAATGGTGAAATATTAATAAAATCAGAAAAGATGACAATGCAACAGCCCTATTTAAACGTTGAGTCACTCGCCAACAAAGTACAGTTACTCTCTGAAACAGGTGACACTTGGACATATAGTGCTGCCGTCACATATGTCCAAGACAGCTATGATGAAGATATGGTTAACCTTGACGATGAAGTTATCAAACAACAAACATTAGGTTATGTATTAGTCCAGTATAATAAAGAGGCATTACACCAAATACAGCGTTCTATTTTTATAAACAACATTACCACAGGTGCAATAATAGCCTTTGTTTTAGCTTTGTTAATACACCTTGTTATAAATCATTTAACCAAACCTTTATTGGCATTATCGAAAACGATGGCAACAGCAAGAGACTCAGGGCTTTACCCTAGAGCAACGGTTAATGGCGCGCTAGAGATCAGAGAAATGGCACAAACATATAACCAAATGATGGTTACGCTTGAACAGCAAAATACGGCATTAGAAAAAAGTAGAAATACCTTAGAATCTGAAGTTGAAATAAGAACACAAGAACTCGTCGTTGCCAGAGACAGTGCACTAACTGCCAGCAGACATAAGTCTGAGTTTTTAGCCAATATCAGCCATGAGCTACGCACGCCATTACAAGCCATTATTGGCTATAACGACTTAGTACGTGAAGATTTAGAACTAGAATGCATGGACGCTCAGGCTGAAGACTTAAATAAAAGTATTCGCAGTGCAAATAACCTACTTGAGCTTATTAACAACATTTTAGATTTGTCTAAAATTGAAGCGGGTCGAATGGACTTGTATTTAAAAGCGGTCAACATTAAAAACTTAATTAACGAAGCGACAGAAACAGTTCTACCAATGGCTAACACTAACAATAATGAACTCAAAATTAACATTGGGTCATTATCCTCAATTTTAATTGTTGATAGACAAAAGCTCTTGCAAATATTCCTCAATCTACTTAGTAATGCCTGTAAATTTACTAAAAACGGTCTCATAACTTTTGACATTTTTAGTGATGAACATTTTCTATATTTTTCAGTTACAGATACAGGTGTCGGCATTGCTAAAGATAAACTAAACTTTATATTTGAGCAGTTTACTCAACTTGACGGTAGTCAAACACGAAAATTTGAAGGTACCGGTTTAGGCATGGCAATAACACAAAACTTTTGCCAATTAATGGGCGGCACCATAACGGTTGAAAGTGAACTAGGCGTAGGTTCAGTGTTTAAAGTGAAGCAACCGTTACAAGCTGAATCCTGCACCTTGAGATGACCTAGGTATACACTATTGATAAACTAAATTTTCACTATAGATCTATTAATGAACAACAATAGAAAAAAAAGAACATAATAAAAACACTAAATAATAATGGTTTACTAAGGAACGCCTTATGTCATTTACTCGAAATTTTCTAACGCTTTCTATTATGGCTTCATTTTCAATGAGTTCTCCATTACTACAGGCTAATGAAGTGCCGCATAAAAATACCTTAGTCAGTTTTGATGAAGAATATGAAGATTATGGTGGCGAACCTGATGAGTCTCTAGAAGATTTTTACGGTGATGAAGACTTCGTTAGTATTGCCACAGGTACTAAAAAAGCTGTTCATAAAGCCCCAGCTGTCGCGACAGTAATAACTAGCGATGATATAAAAATGATGGGCGCCAACTCTATTTATGAAGTAATAGAAACAGTAACCGGAATACACATCTACCCTTCGAACTTAGATAGAATGAAGCCCAATTTCTCTATCCGAGGCATCCACACACCAGAAAATCCACAAACCTTGGTATTAGTTAATGGCGAAAAGACTACCTATGAGTATTCTGGCTCTAGATGGCAACAATTTAATGTGGGTATTGATTTAATAGATCGTATTGAAGTGATTCGAGGACCTGGTTCCGCTGTTTATGGCGCAGATGCATTTTCAGGTGTTATTAATATCATAACCAAAGGTGTTAACTCAGTATCTAACATAGAAATCGGTGTAAAAATTGGCTCTTTCAATACAACAAGTAGCTGGATGAACTATGTAAATTCTGATGATGCATTAAAATATAGTGTTAATGCACAGTGGACAAAAACTAAAGGTGACTCAAATAGAATCGTTCAAACCGACGCTATGCATAGCTTTGGCTTAGGTTTTTTATCAAATGCGCCTGGAGCTTTAGATACAAAAATTGAAACAATTGATCTTCATACACAACTTTCCTATCAAGGTTTCTTTGCAAGTGCATGGTATTTAGAGAACGAAGGCGGAACAGGTGCTGGTGCAGCTCAAGCTTTATCAAATTCTGATAATGAAAAGACCAAATCTCTCACTTTGAATACAGGCTACAAATGGGATATAACCCCTGCATTAAACATGAACTTTTCCGTTCATTATCAAACTCATGATGATGATACCTATTTTGTGATATATCCTCCAGGAATGGCATTACCACGAGAATTTGATGAACAAGGCGCTCCTACAGCATTCACTGTTTTTACTGATGGTTTAATAGGACAACCTATTGGTCATGATAAATATTATGGCACTAACTTAGTTACTCAATATTCAGGATTTGAACAACATAATATTAGAGCTGAAATAGGTTATAGATATAGCGAAGAAAAACCTGAAGAATTTAAAAACTTTGGCCCTGGAGTACTCGATGGCTCTGAAGACTTTAAAGATGGCACACTCACTGATGTAACAGGTACGCCATATATATTCATGCTAGATCAAGATCGGGAATTATATTTTTTAAGTTTACAAGATGAGTGGCAATTAGCTGATGATTGGGAAATGACCGCTGGTGTTAGGTATGATGAATACTCTGACTTTGGTGGTACGTTCAATCCAAGATTAGCACTCGTTTGGCAAACACAACATAACTTAACAACCAAATTTCTTTACGGTGAAGCTTTTAGGGCTCCTTCATTCCAAGAACTTTACGCTATAAATAACCCCATCGTCATTGGCAACGCCGATTTAGATCCTGAAACAATACAAACGACTGAAATAGCAATGGATTATCGCCCAAATTTTGATTGGCAATTAATGATTAATCTATTTGCATATCAATCTGAAAATTTGATTAACTGGGTATCCCAGGGGGATGGAACAAATATTGCTCAAAACTCAGGAAATCAAGATGGGTATGGTGCTGAATTAGAGGCGCATTGGAAGCCATCTAATTCATTACATATTAAAGCTGGCTATGCATGGCAAGAATCTGAAGATACACATTCAAAAGAACACATAGCAGATGCACCAGGTCAAGTTTTTGATGTAAACCTAAACTGGGCTATTAATGATAAAATAGGTTTGCATTTAGATACTCGCTGGATCATGGATCGAAAACGCTTGACTAGCGACTCTAGAGAAGATATTGAAGATTATAATTGGACCAACCTTTCAGCCTCTTACAAAATTACTAATAAGTGGAATGCACAACTTACCATTAGAAATATATTTGATGCTAATGCTTATGAAGCTAGCGACGGACAAATAGCAGGCGACTACCCCTTAGATAGTAGAGGGTATTGGTTAAGCATTAGCTATACCTTATGATGAGATAAGCATATATAAAAATACTAAAGCTAATAGTGCTCGGTACAAGGCGTCTACTAAAATTTGTTTAGAAACAGCATGTAAGGAAAGTCCATATCAAGCCCTAGACATCTCGCAGCTCATGCAGCAATGAACAACGGCATATATAAGGTGAATGAAGAACATTTTCAAAATTTTCTCTAGCTTGCAAAGGGAAATTCATTAAACACCTCTTGTTATTATTATGAGCATGATTATTTTGTGTTTTTTAGCTTCGGCCTAGTTGAATATTTCATCCACTGGCTTGGGTCTGCCTAAATGATAACCTTGGGCATAAGTTACGCCGACATCGGCTAATATGCGCAAAGTTTCTGCATTTTCTACAAATTCTGCCACGGTTTTCTTACCTAAAGCGGTGGCGACTTCATAAATAGCTTTAACTAAAGCTAAATCAACAGGATTGGATGCTAAATCTACTATAAAAGAGCCATCTATTTTCACTGATTGTGCAGGTAATTGCTTAAGATAATTAAAAGTACTAAAACCAGTACCAAAGTCATCAATTGAAAAGTCGCAGCCTAACTCACTGAGCTTTTCAACCATTATTTGCGTGGCGGTAATATTACTTAAACTCGCACTTTCTGTTAATTCAAAAATAATGCGACAGGCATCAACGTTATATTCATGCAACTTTTCTTGAATAAGCGGCAATAAACGCTCATCACTAAAGCCTTGTGCTGAAAGGTTAATGGCTATTTTAGTTAACTCTGGATGCTTAGCTAAATAATAGATAGCTTTACTGATCACTTGTCTGTCTAGAAGGCTCATATCCCCTTCGCGCTCTAACGCGGGAATAAACTCACCTGGCGGCACTATTCGGCCATTAAGCTCTAACCGCACCAACGCTTCATAATAAGCAACCTCTCTACTAGCAATGTTAATAATAGGTTGAAAATACAATACTAAATTATCATCAGCTACGGCTTGATGTATTGTTCTAGCCCATTCAAGACTCGCTTGTAGCTCTTTACTTAAACTGTCATTTTCACTGTATATATGTGCTAAATTTCGCCCCAACTTTTTGGCTGCATAAAGAGCAATATCCGCCTGCTTCATGTATTCATCAGCAGGGTATTTATCGCCACTTATTTCTGCTATACCAATAGAACAGTTAACTTTAAAAATTTCATTTTCAATTTTACATTGGTAATCATCGAGTAATTTACAAATATTGGTAGCGAGTGATAACGCTGTTTTTTGATTGGTATTGGGTAACAATAATGCAAACTCATCTCCCCCTATACGAGCAAAAAAGTCACTTTCCCTAAGCCTTGAATTAATCAGTGAAGAGATATTTCTTAACACCATATCGCCATGATGATGACCTACGGTATCGTTAATCACTTTAAACCTGTCAAGATCTAAATAAAGTAAAGCATGAGGACCATTGCCACGTGAAGCCGTTGCCGAAAATTGTTTTAACTCAGCTTCAAAATAAAGTCTATTATACAAACCTGTTAAACCATCATGCATGGCTAAATATTCTAATTCATTCTGAGCTTTTTTTCGTGAGGTTATGTTATCGATAGTGCCCGAAATACACCGATTTTTATGACCTTTTACAAAAGTAATTTCAAAGCGAGCCTCAACCCATAACTCTTCATTAAATTTATTTTTTAAGCGAAATTCAAAATGATGAGAATTAACATTACCCGACAATAAAGTAATTAGTTCATTGGAAATTGAAGCACTGGAAGGCTCAGTGATTTCTATAAATTCAAAGAGTGGTCGCTGATGTGATTCTCCAATTGAGTAGCCGGTAAATTTTTCCCATGCTTTATTTAAAAAGCTAATATCGCCATTTTCATCGAGCTCAATTATGATAGTGCCGAGTTGATCCAATAATTGCTGATGTTGTTCTGATATTTGCTTATACTCTGCACGGCTTTGATTAAGTGATTCAACTTTATCGGCAAATTGTAAGTTACTAATGATAAAATCTTCACGCCGCGCTGCTGTTTCACAAACTCGACGTAATTGCTCTGCCCTAAAAGGTTTAGTAACAAAATCAGCCGCACCTTTTAGCATAACCTTTTCAGCTAATTCCATGGTATGGTTTGCAGTCATTATTACAACAGACTGCGAAGGTTTTTCTTTCATTATGCAATCAAGTACTTCATTACCTGACATTCCTGGCAGCATCACATCTAGCAGTACTAACGCGTAATCATTTTTACGCCATAACGCTAAACCTGCTTCACCATCTTCTGCACTTTCAATAGTAAAACGGGAATTCAATATACGACTAACAAGGTGGCGAGTATCTGGATTATCTTCTATCACTAATAATGAAGACTTCTCCATATCTTCGAGCGGTGTCAACTGCTCATTATTAATAATATCTAATAATTTTTCATATTCAGAGAAAACTATTAAACTATTTATACCAAACTCACGTGCAGTTGCACTGGCAAGGTGTTCACACCAAGTATTAGCTACTACAACAAAGGGTGTGTCAGCAGGACATTTCAAAACACCTGATCGCACCATACGCGCCAAGCGCCAACCATCAAAATTATCTAAGTTTATATTACTAACAACAAAATCAATGCTTTCATTTTTTAATATTTCTATTGCACTGCGTATATTTGAAGCAGGCAAAATAGTATAACGGGTACCAGAAACGAGCAATTTTTCAAGTTTTGAAAGCCGATCCGTATGGGTATTAAGTAGCAATAATTGTTTAGATGAAGAGGACTGCAACATATTTCCTTGGCACAAAAAGTATAAAAAAAACAAGACCCTTATTTATCAGTGTTAACAATATAACAACAATTGTTTCAAAGTGTAAACGGTTTAGCATATTCTATTGATTTGACCAATATATTTACAATAAAAATATTATTTTTTAACAAAAAAGGCTAGAACGTTTAACAGTTCTAGCCTTTCATATTTTTAACGAGTTTTCACAAACCCTAAGTAAAACTTAACACATTACCCCTTAATACGGTAAGGAGTTAGCGATTAACCAAACTGGTTAGACGTATTTTTAGCGCCGCCTGCTTTAAGGGCATTCTCACCTGCAAAGTATTCTTTGTGGTCATCACCCATGTCTGAACCAGACATGTTCTGATGTTTAACACAAGCGATACCCTGACGGATCTCTTCACGCTGAACGTTTTTAACGTAACCAAGCATACCTTGTTCACCGAAGTATTCTTTAGCTAGGTTGTCTACAGACAATGCAGTAGTGTGGTAAGTTGGAAGAGTAATCAAGTGGTGGAATACGTTCGCTTCACGTGCAGTATCAGCTTGGAAAGTACGAGTACGTTCATCAGCTACAGCAGATAGTTCAGTTTCGTCATACTCAGCACTCATTAAATCAGCACGAACATAAGCAGATACATCTTCACCCGCTTCAACCATGGCATCAAATACTTGTTGACGGAAGTTTAGCGTCCAGTTAAAAGATGGAGAGTTGTTATAAACAAGTTTCGCATCTGGGTGAACTTTACGAACGTCATCCATCATGCCAGCAATTTCGTGTACAGTAGGAACAGCAGTTTCTATCCAAAGTAGATCTGCACCTGCATTAAGTGCACCGATACAGTCAAATACACAACGTTCATGACCAGTACCTTGGCGGAATTGGTATAAGCCAGAAGGTAAACGCTTAGGGCGAACAAGTTTACCATCACGGTTGAAACAAACATCGCCTTCACCCATGTCTGCTACGTCGATTTCTTCAACGTCTAAATAAGAGTTATAAATATCGCCAGAATCACCAGGCTCTTTAACAACAGCAATTTCTTTAGTAAGACCAGCACCTTCAGAGTCAGTTCTTGCAACGATTAAACCGTTGTCGATACCTAACTCAAGGAAAGCGTGACGTAAAGCGCGAATTTTCGCATGGAAATCAGCGTGAGGTACCGTTACTTTACCGTCTTGGTGACCACATTGCTTTTCATCAGCTACTTGGTTTTCGATTTGAAGGGCACAAGCACCGGCTTCGATCATTTGCTTAGCCATTAAGTAAGTCGCTTCAGCGTTACCAAAACCAGCATCGATATCAGCAACAATTGGCACAACATGAGTCACGTGGTTGTCAATTTTGTATTGGATAGCAGCTTTATCGCTTTCAGCAGCAGCGTCTAGCTCACGGAAAAGACCGCCTAGTTCACGCGCATCAGCTTGACGTAGGAAGGTGTATAACTCTTCAACCAAAGATGCTACAGATGTTTTTTCGTGCATTGACTGGTCAGGAAGTGGACCGAACTCAGAACGTAATGCTGCTACCATCCAACCAGAAAGGTACAAGTAACGACGATCAGTTTTTCCATCGAAATGCTTTTTAATAGAAATCATTTTTTGTTGGCCAACAAAACCGTGCCAGCAACCTAGAGATTGTGTGTATTTAGTTTTGTCTGCATCGAATGCAGCCATGTCAGAACGCATAATATCTGCTGTATATTGAGCAATTTCTAAACCAGTTTTGAATTTGTTCTGTACACGCATACGAGCAATTGATTCTGGGTTTATAGCATCCCAAGAGCTACCTGCATTTGCTTTAATAGCTTGAACTGCTTCTATTGCACTTTGATAATTAGACATAATATTCTCCAATGGTCTTATTTAACATTAATCTAGGTTGTATAACTAATTGTTGGGTTGATGTAACTAACTTTGTAAGCTGTCACACCGGACAACAAAAATAATAGCCAATAAACCAATATTTATGAAATATATATTTATTATTATCACCATTCACACGGAAAATACTAGAATATAAACTCTAATCATCATTTCAATTAATACCGAAAATACATAAGGTTATATAGCCAAGGATTAAAATCAGTCTAAGTAAGACAAAAAACATTAATAAAAAAACATTGAATAATGTTAAAAATTCACTTATATATATTTCAATTATGTTTTTACAGAGAGCCATTAAACTGATGAATATTTCTAAAATTGATTTAAACCTACTGATTTATCTAGACGTATTACTAAGAGAAAAAAACGTAACTCGTGCTGCTGGTCAACTTAATATTACTCAGCCAGCAATGAGTAATGGCTTAAAAAGATTACGAACATTATTTAATGATCCTATCTTAGTGCGTACTTCTGATGGTATGTCACCCACTGAAAGAGCAAGAACTTTAGCCCCTGTTATTAGAAAAATATTGCTTGAATTAGAAGAGGCATTACAAGGCGAGGAAGAGTTTAACGAACAAAACAGTACTCGTGTCTTTCGTATTATGGCTAGTGATTATGCGGCCTCCACCTTATTACCAAAACTATTAAAGCTACTAAATAAAATAGCACCAAACGTGACTATTGATATTATGACACCCAGTGATGTTACTTTTCACGATGTTGAAGCGGGTAAAATTGACATGGCAATAAACCGCTTTGATGAATTACCGCAATCTTTCCATCAAAAATCTGTTTGGCGTGATTCATTTTCTTGCCTATTAAGTGCCGACAACCCTGTAGTCACTAAATTTAATTTAAACTCTTACTTAGCTGCCAAGCATGTTTGGGTATCAAAAACAGGTTTTGGTGTTGGTGTTGGTATGAACCCAAATGATGTTCAAAAGCTTGGTTGGGTTGATGAGTCACTCGCAAGACTTGGCAAAAAGCGCGATATAAAAGTATTCACTCGAAACTACCATGTCGCAATGCAACTTGCTTTTGAAGACAACTTAATTGCCACCTTACCCACTAAAGCGGCAATGCTGCATAAAAATGATGCTAATTACATTATTGTTAAGCCGCCATTTGAAATTCCAGATATGGAATTAAAAATGATTTGGAGCCCTTTATTGCATCACGATGCAAGCCATGTGTGGTTCAGACAATTAGTAATAGAAGCGGCTAGACAAGTGCAAATGAGTGAGTAAAAAATGCCTCAAATGAACTAACGAATAAAGGTATTATGAAAAATATTGTTTACACCATTATTGCAATTAGTCTTTGTTTAGCGGTAGGAAAATACTCAATAACGCTGTGGCTGGCTTGCCTGCAAGTCTCTACGGCATGATCATTTATTGTTACTTTTGCAATTGGGTTGGCTTATTCCTGATAAAGTTCACAAAGCAAATCAGTGGGTAATAAGGCATGTGGGTGCTTGATTTATACCCGCTGCTGTTGGCGTTATCAATCACTTCGAGTTAATCAAAAAATCATGGCTATGCTATTGTTGCCATTATCTTTTTTACCACTTTTTTATTAATAACTTTTGTTAGTATTTTAGCTGAAAAATATTTAGAAACTAAGTCAAAACCTGATCCAATAGCAAAAAGTGTTTGAAATGTTGATCGACAAAATAAACTTAGTAGATTAATTAATGCTGACTATGTTGACCTTAGTGCTTTATCAAAGTGTGGCCTGGCTTCAACAAAAATGGCAACTTATATAGTTAAACCCAATGATGATAACCATTGTTGCGCTAATAGGTCCAACTTGGCTACGGTGTATCAACGTTCGAAGTGATATAGCAGTAGGACTTTCTATTGGTTCAGGCAGTCATGTAATAGGCAGTATAATTTTGTCAAAAAACAATCCCCACCAAGGCGTATATAGTTCTGTTGCCTTAATAATGTCCGCGGTATTAACCGCACTTATAATACCCCTACTAGTTCCTTTATTATTGCCATTTTTTTCTTAAAACCAAAAACTGCCATACATACAAAAACAAAAACATAAAAACATCATTCACACAAAAAATAGTAGTTATAATAACACTGATATTGCTAGTAATCGCGATTAGCAATAGGATATACACATATAGGAAACCTACCCCAAAGTGGTACTTCATTTAGCTTTACCAAAGTAATAGTGTGAAAGCAAAGTAAGCGAGGAAAATATGACTCAAACAGTAAGATTATCAGGCTTGACAATAAACCAAGATTTATTTGACTTTATTGAACACGAAGCCCTACCAGAATCAGGAATATCTTCATCACAATTTTGGCAAAACTTTGCTGAAATTATTAATGACTTATCTGAGGAGAATGCCCAACTACTTGTTAAGCGTGATGAATTACAAACACAAATTGACAACTGGCATCAAAATAACTTTGGCGATGAATTTGATTTTGCCAACTACAAACAATTTTTAATCGATATAGGTTACTTAGCTCCTGTGGTTGAAGATTTCTCAATTAGTACCGAAAATGTTGATGCAGAACTTGCTAGCATTGCTGGCCCTCAGCTTGTTGTTCCAATTATGAATGCACGTTTTGCTTTAAATGCAGTAAATGCACGTTGGGGTAGCTTGTATGATGCACTTTATGGCACTGATGTTATCAGTAGTGATAATGGTGCAGAAAAAGCTGGTGCATACAACCCTGTACGTGGCGCAAAAGTTATTAGCTACGCAAAAGAATATTTAGATCAAAGTATTCCATTAACTAATGGCAGTCATCAAGACGCCGTCTCATATCATTTAAATGAACAGCAATTGATGGTCAGCTTAAGTAATGGAGAACAGAGTTCATTACAAGATGTTAATGCTTTTATCGGGTTTACTGGCAGTATCAGCCAACCAAGCACATTGGCATTTAAGCATAATGGTTTACATTTCGAGTTATTATTTGATGCAAACAGCAATATTGGAAAAACAGATCCCTCAACGTTAAGTGACATTATTCTGGAGTCTGCCTTAACCACCATTATGGATTGTGAAGATTCGGTTGCAGCCGTTGATGGTGAAGATAAAGTCATTGCTTATCGCAACTGGCTTGGCTTAATGAAAGGTAACTTGACTGAAAATATTAATAAAGGTGGTCAAGAATTTACCCGTAAAATGAATAACGACCGAAATTACCAATCGTTATCAGGTGATACTGTTACCCTGAAAGGTCGCAGTTTAATGTTTGTCCGTAATGTAGGTCATCTAATGACCAACAGCGCTATTGTAGATAATCAAAACCGCGAAGTACCGGAAGGTATTTTAGATGCAATGATCACTTCATTAATCGCCTTACATGATTTAAAGGGCAATAGCTTACTGAGTAACAGCAGCGAAGGCTCTATTTATATTGTAAAGCCTAAAATGCACGGCCCAGATGAAGTTCAGTTTGCCGACACTTTATTTGCTCGCGTTGAAGATGCTTTGTCTTTGCCTCGTAATACCATCAAAATGGGCATTATGGATGAAGAGAGACGTACTAGTGTTAACTTAAAAAATTGTATCCATGCAGCTAAAGAGCGTGTGGTATTCATCAATACCGGATTTTTAGATAGAACTGGTGATGAAATTCACACTTCTATGGCCGCAGGTCCTATGGCACGTAAGGCTGACATTAAACTAACGCCTTGGATTGGCGCTTATGAAAATAATAATGTGGATATTGGTTTAGCCTGTGGATTTAGTCAAAAAGCACAAATAGGTAAAGGCATGTGGCCAATACCTGATCAAATGGCTAACATGATCGCTACTAAAATTAACCATGTAGAGGCCGGAGCTAATACTGCTTGGGTTCCATCTCCAACAGCAGCTACATTACACGCATTACATTATCATCGTGTTGATGTGTTTTCACTTCAACAAGATTTAATGCAGCGTGAAAATGCAAGTTTAGATGATATTCTAACCATCCCATTGGCAACAAATACTAATTGGAGTGAAGATGAAATCACTGAAGAGTTAGATAACAATGCTCAAGGTATTTTAGGTTATGTTGTTCGTTGGATAGATCAAGGTGTTGGTTGTTCAAAAGTACCTGACATTAATGATGTGGGGTTGATGGAAGACAGAGCAACTTTACGTATTTCAAGTCAACACATCGCTAACTGGTTACATCATGGAATCTGTACAAAAGATCAAGTACAAGCAAGTCTAGAGAAAATGGCGAAAATTGTCGATGGACAGAATGCGAGCGATCCCAGCTATCAAGCGATGAGCAGTGATTTTGCCAACAGTATTGCTTTCAAAGCGGCCTCTTCACTCGTTTTTTGTGGTGCGAAGCAACCAAGTGGTTATACCGAGCCACTATTACACCAGTTTAGGTTGGACAAAAAAGCAAGCGATAATAGCTAATAAATAATTTAGAAAAATCAAAGCAACACAAAAAAAGCCAGTAAAATAATTAACTGGCTTTTTTTTTGAAATTTTAATGTTAAAAAGCAGTTCTTGTATACTAGGCTTAAGAACGCTCAATAAAAAGTGTAACTGAATAATTTACGTCATAACGGTTTTTAACCGTTTACCGCACTAAAGAAGCTACTTATCTCATTAGGGTAGCATTTACATTTGTAAAAAATTATAGTGAGAATGTAAGTAAAGATTACTTTGATTACTATGTTGCAGAGCTAAACAGGAGAGTTACAATGAAACAGCTAATATCATTATTATTGATCATTTCAATTACTATTATTTCATGGTCATGTTTAGCCAAAAGCACTGCTATTAAAGTTGATAATCTTTATGTCCAGCAATCTTCATCAGCAAGTTCAATGGGGTTAAAACCATTTTTGTCTAATCAGCTCATTAATGAAAACTTTTCATTAACATCAATTAAAACCACAGATAAGCATAATGATTTTTTTGAAACTACAATGGTTTTTAATGAAAAATTACAACAGCTTATCGCTTTTTTTGCTGATTCACATGATGAAATAGAAGAAGTTGCTAATAATAACCTTTCTTCTTCTAAAAACAATAAACCAAATATCCAAAAGTGCAAATCAAGTAGTTAGTTTCTCACGATACTAAATACCCAAAGTATTTAAAAATGAGAGTTCGGGTATAAATCATCTCCATTTAAAACTGATAACTTTTCGTTGATGCTAATAGTTTTTCAGGCGATATTTTATCTATTGCACACTCAGTAATATCACGCTTAGTTAACACAACTATTTTATCTTGGTAGCTATTAGCCACTTTATCTCCTGCTGATTTTAGCACTAGACTTATATATTCATTTTTAGGTAACGCTTTTAAGCTATTGCCGTATGTGCATAATGTTTCAACTAAAGAGCTTGTTAATTTTTGATAGTACTCTTTTCGCTCAACTAATTTTTTCTTTTTGTTAATCTGCTGTTGTTTTTTCATTTCTTTTGATTTTTGACTCAAGACAACCTGCTTTTGCTCTAACTCAGCCTTTTGTGCCTTTACAGCCTTTTGTTCTTTGGCTATCTTTATTTTTTCATCCTGGTTTACATTACGCAATTGATAAGCCAAATCTCTGCTTTCTCGTTCAAGATCACGTAATTCATAAGCCAAATCACGCTGTTGATCTCGAAATTCACGAAAGTGTTCTCTTTGTTGCTCATACGCTGATTCCATCTGTTCAATTAATTCATCATTATTATCTGAAAATGAAAAGCTAGAGCTACTTGAATGAGATCTTGGTGCCACTGGATCTACTGGTGCAATAACATCAGGAAAAGCAAAGTTAAAGGCATTACTACCCCAACTATAACTGCTAGCTGACTTCACCGTAAAAACAACCCCCTGTCCGGCCAAATATAAACTATCTACTTTAGTGCTTTTAAGCGATTTATCCTGTTGAGCCTGTAATGAAGATACAAAAATATTATTCATTATATCTAGCTGTTTAGATAATTTCTCATATGGTTGTTGCTCGTCAGCTGCCGCAATTCCACCATTGAGCGCTCCTGCAAATAGCGCACTTATACAAAGCAACTTCCGAAATTTTGTTTTACGTTGTGTTAAAGAATTGGTCAACTTTACTTGCTTATTCATCTTATTACTCCTAAGAATCGTTACTTTATTTATTATTCATACTTTGTGCATTATTCAAACTGGTCTTTGTTAAACCTGCTTTTCTAAAGCTAATTGCTTGCTCTAATTGTTGAAATCTAATTTTTTGATCTAATTGCTCATCTTTCCTTTGTGCGTTAATAAAACTAACAAAGTCAGCTAAATCTTCTTTACGTTCATTGCGTGTAGATGAAATAACATAACCCGCTAACTGAAGGTTGTTTTTCTCTTGTCGCTCACTGAGTTCAACCTTATAGTTTGCTAAAACAACCTGTTGCTCACTAGCAAACTCTCTTAATTTTCGATTAACTTCAAAATCTACTTGCTGTGCTACTTGCTCTTTGACTAGCATAGCAATAGCCTGTTGATCTAAACTTGTATCTTTATCGATATAAACACTTAACAAAGCAACAATACTTAGTGATGTAGCGAAGGCTAAGCCACCAAAGCTTTGCCAATGCCACCAGGGTTTCATTTCAAACTCAGCACCAAAACTAGCTGAGTTTTGCTCAAAAGCTGCCGCCCTATTCCAGTTTGGTACTTCATGCTCTGCTTCACAGCTTGCTTGTTGAGTTATTTCATCAATCAATGCACTATGCTGTTCTGATTGTTTTTTACTGCCTTCATTAAACATGGTCAGCCTCACTAGTGTTAATATTTTGCTCACGCTCTTCTGTTTCTATGTACAATTTCAATTTATCTAACGCACTGTATAGTTGAGATTTAGCTGTATTGGTTGAAATTCCTAGCTGCTGAGCAATATCATCAAAAGTACATTGCTGAAAAAACTTCAATTCAACCACCAGTTTTTGTTTGATAGGCAGCTTTTGCATGGTTTTAATTAACGCACTACTTTGCTGTTGAGTGAACAATGCTTGCTCTGGGCAATCATCACTTTGCTCGCTCTCTTGCTCTGGCACATCATCGAGCGATTGCATTGGCCTTTTTCTACGGTAATATTCAATGCAACGATAATGCGCTATTTTAAACAACCAACCTTTAAAAGGACTTTCTGCTCTAAAAGTATGCAAATTTCGAAACAAGGCAATAAAAATATCTTGCATTAAATCCATTGCATCCGCGTGATTATTCACCATGCGTAAAGCATAGTTATAAATGCCTTTTTCATAGCGCTTAACTAATGATACCCAAGCAGATTTTTTACCTGATAACGCTTGAGAAATGAGTACATCATCACTTCTTTTAAACACACATATTCCTAAGTCCTGCTCTTTTTTGTCTAGTTAAATTTCTTTAGATATATATAAGGTAGTTATCATGTGAAAAATAGTTTGGAATTTTTTAAGTTTATTTTTCAAGTAAGTTTGACACCAGATTACCCAATGCTAAAAAAGCTTGCTCTCTCATACTAGCCTTGCGCCAAATCATGCCTATTTCTCGATATACATCGCCCTGTATGGCTTTAATGGCCAAACCTTCACATAGCCCTACACCTTTGTCTATTGCCATTTTTGGTAAGAAAGTAACACCATGATGAAACGTAGTCATTTGCACCAATGTTGCTAAGCTTGAGGCAGAAAAACTATTAATGCGGGTAATATCAGCTAATTGACAAGCCGAAACAGCATGTTCAGTTAAGCAATGCTCTTTGTTTAATAAAAAGATACTTTTTTCAGGCAGGCTACCGTAATCAAGTGAATGTCTAAAATTATTGATGAGCTCTTTATCACCAGCAATGTAAAAACTGTCTTTACCCAACAACTTTGAAGAAAAATTATGTTTTGGAATAGGAAAAGCTAATATTGCGCAATCAATCTCGCCTTGTTCTAATTGGCGCATTAAGTTTTCTGTTGTGTCTTCACACAAATATAATTCAAGCTTAGGTAATTGCTGCTGACATAGCTGAACTAAATCTGTTAATAGAAATGGTGCTATTGTTGGAATGCAACCTAATCGAATGCTGCCTGAGTCGTGGCTGCCTTGTTGCTTAGCGAATGCCACTAACTCATTGGCGCTTAGTAGTAGTTGCTTAGCTAATACTACTACTTGCTTACCATGCGATGTAAAAATAAAGCTCTTGTGGTCTCGTTCTAATAATTGACAAGACAATCGCTCTTCTAATTTTAATATCGCACTACTTAACGTTGATTGACTAACAAAGCAGGCTTGAGCTGCCTTGTTAAAATGCTGGAATTTATCAAGTGCTAATAAATAATTTAAATGCTTAAGGTTAGGTAGTTTGCTATTGAAAATATTGTCATCCATACATACATCATTTTTATAGATTAAGTTTGGTTATTTATATCAACAAATCAAATACAAATAAACAGACAGCTCATCTTTAATTTCATAATAAGATACGCTATGGTTAGCACTACCAGTCTCACAAACTATATGATCATTTCTACTTGTTAAAATCACCAATTACAGCGTTATTTATTTAATAATTAGAACAACTAGTTATTAAAATAAATGCCTTGTTTTTGTCAATTTTTCCTTCGCATAAGTAGATCAGATAATTAATGAAACTGGTATAAGATTTTATTTTCACTTTAATACAGATAGGAAAAACTATGTCTCAAGCTGCAGCACGCCATTTACTGGTTGATACTGAAGAACAATGTTTAACATTAAAAGCCGAAATAGAAGGCGGAAAAGATTTTGCAGAGGTAGCTCAAGAGCACTCAAACTGCCCTTCAAAAGCACAAGGTGGTGACTTAGGTACTTTTGGTCCCGGTCAAATGGTTCCTGAGTTTGATAAAGTAGTATTTTCTGCGCCACTTAATGAAGTACAAGGCCCAGTACAAACTCAGTTTGGATATCACTTACTTGAAGTAACGGCTCGTAGCTAGTTAACTTAAAGTTAGGTTCAAGTTTAACGCTTTAGCCTGATATTAGAAAATAAAAAGCCGCAATAATTTGTTGCGGCTTTTTAGTATCTAGAATTGCGAGTTCACTTAAGTAAATATACTTTGCATCATCCAGAAGAACATAATAGATAAACCAGCTCCTACAGGTAAGGTGATTACCCAAGAAACAACAATATTACGTACTACGCCTAAGTTAATCGCCGCAATACCACGTGCCATACCGACACCTAATACTGCCCCAACTAAAGTTTGTGTTGTTGAAATAGGCAAACCTGCACCAGAAGCAATAACGACGGTACAAGCTGCGGCTAATTCAGCAGCAAAACCACGACTTGGTGTTAAATGCGTTATACCGGTGCCAATAGTTGCCATAACTTTATGACCAAAAATTGCAAGGCCTGCAACAATACCAAAACCGCCAAGTGGCAAAATCCACCAAGCAATCACTGATTTAGCCTCAATTTGACCACCATTATCAACAATACTAACAACCGCAGCTAATGGGCCGATAGCGTTAGCCACATCATTTGAACCATGAGCAAATGCCATTGCACAGGCAGTAACTATCATCAAAATGGCAAATACTTTCTCTACATTAGCATAGTGAGTTTTAATGGCTGCTGACTCATCAAATTTAAGACGATTAATAAACACCTTGCCGATAATAGCGACAAGAACAGCGGTAATAACTGCATAAATAAAACCATCAGCAGTACCAATGTGTAAATCTAAATGCTTCAAGCCTTTTTTGATAGTTACAAGCGCAAGTACAAAGCCCGCTAAGAACATATAAAGTGGTACCCAACGTTTTGCTTGTTGTAAGGGCTTGTCCGTATCAAAAATCAGTTTTTGTGCGCTGTTAAAAATAAGAAATGCGATAATACCAGAGATAAGCGGTGTTATAACCCAACTACCAACAATGCCACTTACTTTGCTCCATTCAACCGCATCAACACTAACACCCATTGCAGCAAAACCAACAATAGCGCCAACGATAGAGTGGGTAGTAGAAACAGGCCAACCTAACGCGGAGGCAATGAGTAACCAAGTCGCCGCAGCAAATAATGCTGAAATCATCCCAAAGACAAGTAGCTCAGGTGAATCAACAAAGAAGCTCGCATCAATAATCCCCTTACGTATAGTTGACGTTACCTCACCACCCGCTAAATAGGCACCAGCAAATTCAAATATCATCGCGATAATAATCGCTTGTTTAATAGTTAGCGCTTTCGAGCCAACTGACGTACCCATGGCGTTTGCTACATCATTAGCACCAATACCCCACGCCATAAATAAGCCAACAACTGCGGCAATCATGACTAGAGTAAAACCTGAGTTAAGTATAATATCCATCAGTTAAACCCTATTTTCTAGCTAGAAGAATTTCTAAACGTGCGCCAACACGTTCAGCAAGATCGGCCAAATCACCAACCCAATCAATTATTTGATATAAAAACATGACATCAACAGGATTCAACTCGCTTTCGAGCGCAAGTAAATCTTTCCGTAACACAATTTGCATTGAGTCAGTATCATCTTCTATAGCATCTAGTTGATTAATCATTTTTTCAACGAGATCAACTTCACGCCCGCGAAACCCTGTTTCTAACAAGTCATCTAATTCATTAATTGCTTCAGCTGCTTTTTCTGTTGCTTCAATACAACGCGCTAAATAATCATTAAATTGCACTTGCAAACTTTCAGGTATCTCTAATTTACGTCCTAGAATACGGCCGGCAATATCTTTTGCTTTGTTGGCAATTTTGTCTTGTTGAGTCAATAGCTCAAGTAAATCAGCTCTGTCTACAGGCATAAACAAACCGCCTGGCAACTCTAAACGTAATTGACGTTTTAAGGCATCAGCATCTTGTTCTAATTTTGATAATTTACGACGAACTTTAGCGGCTTCGCTCCAGTTCTGTTCGCTACAAGCGCTAAAAAAAGGGATAAGTTGATTGCTACATTTAACAACCAATTTGATATGTTTTTCTAATGGTTTTATTGGGGATTTTGCAAATACACCCAATATTGAATTTCTGGCCATAATGTGTTTCCAGTTATTTTTTTCATTGTAAATCGATCGAAACTGATAATAGCCCATTTGTTTAACGAAGTTAAACTTTACTACAATATCAGTAAGACTAAATTATAAATCCATGATATAAAATCACGAAATCATAAGATTTACGATTAGTTTATTAGAACAGGCAGAAGTATATGACACTTATATGACAGTTTTATTACAGGTATAACCAAGCCACTTCAAGATACGAGTTTCAGGACTGGTTTAGAAACGTTTTATGCTGCATTTTTGGTTTTGACAAGGACACAGCATATAGGACTTTAAAACTAACCCTTTGGAAACTCATGGACACCGTGATGTTCTAAGTGGGCACTTCTTTATGCGGAATGGTATTAACTAATTTTTCCTATAAAAATGTGGCACTAAATTATAATGCCACAATGCAAAGTAGGTTTAGTATTACGAATGCTACTTTAAGAAAAACTTATAAATAAGTTTATGAATTAATTTTCCATATGGAGGAAAGGCATTAGACGCGGTATTGATTTTACCCTTTTTAAATACTGATTTTGCTTTTGAAAAAGTTAAAAAGCCTTCATGCCCATGATAATGCCCCATACCTGACGGACCAATACCACCAAATGGCATATCATCTTGAGCCACGTGCATTGCAGCATCATTTAAACAAACACCACCGGCATGGGTTCTTTCTAATACGGTTTGTTGAATTTTAGAATCATGACTACATAAATATAAAGCCAACGGGCGTGGTCTTTCATTTACATAAGTAATAGCCTCAGCTAAGTTGTTATAGCTAACTATTGGTAATAACGGACCAAAAATTTCTTCCTGCATCAACAACATGTCATCGTTAACATTATTAACAAGCGTTAATGGAATTTTCCCTGCTTCGAGACACACTTGTTCACTATCATTTCCAAGTGGCGTTAAAATAGCTCCCTTGGCTTTTGCATCACTTAACCACTGACTTAGTCGTTGTAACTGTGCATCATTGATAATTGCGCCATAGTCACTATTATTTGCAACACTTGGATACATTTTACAAAACTGCATACTTAACGCTTGCTTTAACTCATCAACTCGCCCTGAGGGACAGAGTATATAATCTGGCGCCACACAAGTTTGTCCTGCATTAAGCGTTTTACCAAGAATAAAACGGGATACGGCATCTTTGATATCTATTTTATCATCAATAATCGTTGGCGACTTCCCTCCTAACTCTAACGTAACTGGCGTTAAGTTTTTAGCCGCTGCTGCCATCACTATTTTACCAACACGAGTTGAGCCTGTAAAAATCAAATGATCAAAAGGCTGTGAAGAAAAATGCGCCGCTACATCTGGACCACCATTAATCACTGCTACTTTATCATTTGTAAAAATACTACCAAGCATGTTTTTAATTACATCATTGGTTGCAGGAGTAAACTCAGACATTTTGATCATCGCTCTATTTCCCGCTGCAAGCGCTGTTGTTAGCGGTCCAATAGATAAAAACAAAGGGTAATTCCACGGAGTAATAATGCCAACAACGCCCAAAGGTTGGTACATAACAAACGCTTTTGCAGGCTGAAAAAGTACGCCAACATGACGCTTTGAAGGCTTCATCCATTTCTTAATATGTTTAATAGCATAGTTGATGCCCATAATGGTTGGCATTAAATCCCCCATTTTACTATCATCAACACTGCGACAACCAAAATCTTTTGATAGGGCTTGCACAAGCGCTTCCTGATGCTCAAGAATAACGGCTTTTAATTTAACTAAATCATCAATACGTGTTTGTGCCGACAAATATGGATCGTTAACAAAAGCTGATTTTTGCAATAATAAACCTTCATCAAGTAAACTTATTTCTTGTTGGTCATCTGCTGTACTGTATAAATTACTCGCCATTATTATTTACCTTAACTATTGCTATACAAAATAGGATTGATTACTTTACTAACTAGAAAATAGAAAAACATTAAACTGGTTAGCTGATCCGATGAGCTATCTAAGCATAATATTTAGTGTAAGGCGATAATTTTTCATCTATTGGCTTCAATAACCAATATCACAATGACAAATATCATCATTGGTATAACAATAAAAATAGAACGAATGTATGAAAATTAAAAAAATAATGAACACCGACCTACTCACCTTGTCTATGGATTCACCATTAAGCAAGGCTAAAGAATTCTTTGAAAATAATAAAGTCCATCATTTAATAATAACTGATGATGAGGGTTTACTAGCAGGAGTAATAACAGACCGAGACTTATATAAACACATAAGTCCTACCGTTGGTACTAACCAAGAAACCCATAGAGATACGGCTTTGATGCAAAAAAAACTTCATCAAATTATGGCTAGAAATTTGATTACAACACAAGCACAGCAATCGCTAAACGAAGCCGTAGTGCTTTTATATGATAATCATATATCTTGCTTGCCTGTAGTTGATAAGCAAAATAAGCCCATAGGTATTATTACTTGGCGGGATATTTTAAAAGTGCTCGCCTTGCAATATAAAAAGAAACTAGCCGCTAGCTCATAGCGGCTTAAAACAAAGACTATTGTTATTCATTTGGATTATCAAACCCATCTAACGTCACCCCTGCCAAACCTCCTGTGCCGCCTTGATCATTGCTACGTAATTTAATCATCAAGCGTAAATCATTGGGTGAATCTGCATGATGAAGCGCATCCGCATAAGTAATTAAGCCACGATCATAATGATTGAATAAAGCTTGATCAAACGTTTGCATTCCTTGTTCATTTGACTTCTCCATCACTTCTTTAATACTGCCAACGTCACCTTTTTTGATTAGTTCTGCAATGTAAGGAGAGTTCAATAAAATTTCAATGGCAGCAACTCGGCTGTTACCGTCTTTGGTTGGTATTAACTGCTGAGCAATAATGCCACGAAGGTTTAACGCCAAGTCAAACAATAACTTACCATGCTGTTCAGCCGGTACTAAATGCATAATACGATCAATCGCTTGGTTAGCATTATTAGCATGTAAAGTAGCAATACATAAATGCCCTGTTTCGGCAAAACTTAATGCATGCTCCATCGTTTCTTGATTGCGAATCTCACCAATAAGAATAACATCAGGTGCTTGTCGTAAAGAACTTTTCAAAGCCGCATCAAATGACTCAGTATCTAAGCCCACTTCTCGTTGAGTTATCATGCTTTTACTGTGTTCATGAACAAATTCTACTGGGTCTTCAATGGTTAGAATATGCCCGCGAGAATTACGATTACGGTAACCAATCAATGATGCCATTGACGTTGACTTACCCGTACCTGTACCACCAACAAAAAGCACTAAACCACGCTTTGACATTACCACATCTTTCAGCACGGGTGGTAAACCGAGATCATCGGTATCAGGGATCTCGGTAACAATACGACGAACGACCATGCCTGCCATATCACGCTGCCAAAAAGCTGAAACACGAAAGCGACCTATAGCATCAATTGAAATAGCAAAATTACATTCTTTTTCTTCATCAAATTGACGAACCTGCTTTTCGTTCATAGCATTATGAACTAAACCTAAAGACTCTTCAGCCGATAACACATGATCAGCAATAGGCTGTAACTCACCATTAATTTTGGCACTTACGGGTAACTTAGCCGTAACGAACATGTCGGAAGCATCTGCAGCAACCATTTTTTCTAATAACTGATGAAAGGTCATTGATTATTCCTGTATTTAATATTTCAAAAACAAATTAGAAACTTTTGAATTGATTCTTATCGACTGCTTTTTCCATTGCCGCACCTTTGGTGATCATGCCGCGACTGACTAAGTTTTGTAAACATTGATCCATCGTTTGCATACCGTTAGACATACCTGTTTGGATAGATGAATACATTTGTGCAATTTTATCTTCACGGATTAAGTTCCGAATTGCCGGTGTACCAATCATAATTTCATGCGCCGCGACTCGACCGCCCCCTACCTTTTTGATTAATGTTTGAGAAATAACCGCACGAAGTGATTCTGACAACATAGAGCGCACCATAGACTTCTCTGCCGCTGGAAATACATCAATAATACGGTCAATAGTTTTAGGTGCAGAAGTTGTATGCAAGGTACCAAAAACTAAATGCCCGGTTTCTGCCGCTGTCATAGCAAGGCGAATTGTTTCTAAATCACGCATTTCACCAACCAGAATAACATCTGGGTCTTCACGTAAAGCCGAACGTAATGCCGCTTCAAAACTTAACGTATCTCGGTGTACTTCTCGTTGGTTAATCAAACACATTTTATTTTCATGCACAAATTCTATTGGATCTTCAATCGTTAAAATATGATCATTTTTTGAATCGTTAATATAATCAACCATTGCAGCTAAAGTAGTCGATTTACCTGAGCCTGTAGGACCTGTTACTAACACTAAACCTCGTGGCGTATCAGAAATATCTCTAAAAATGTCAGGGCACCCCAAATCATCAAGTGACAATATTTTACTTGGAATAGTACGAAATACAGCTGCTGGGCCTCGATTTTGGTTAAAAGCATTAACCCTGAAACGTGCTAAATTTGGCACTTCAAAGGAAAAATCCACCTCTAACTTTTCTTCATACTCCTTACGTTGGCGATCATTCATAATGTCGTAAACTAATGCGTTAACATCTTTGGCATCAAAAGCGGGAATGTTGAGTTTACGAACATCACCATCAACACGAATTGACGGAGGGGTGCCAGTTGATAAATGTAAATCTGACGCATCATGTTGCACACTAAATGCAAGTAATTCGGTAATATCCATAAAAAACCTCGGTGGTGTTATCTGTTAATGTATCAATTGTTAAAGTATTATCTCTTAAAAATATATCTGTCAAAACTTTAGTAGCTAAAAAATGAACCAAATTAAAGAAAATATCCAAGAAATAAAATCGCAAATAAATCAAGCTTGCCATGCTACTTCTCAAACGAGTCATAAAGAAAGTGAGTCATCCTCAAATAATAGACAAAATCCTGTCACTTTGCTTGCTGTTAGTAAAACAAAACCTATATCTGCAATAGAGCAAGCCTACCTTGTAGGACAACGTGATTTTGGTGAAAACTATTTGCAAGAAGCTATAGATAAAATCACAAAGCTGTCACATCTACCAGAAATATGTTGGCACTTTATTGGTCCAATTCAGTCAAATAAAACCAAACAAATTGCTCAACACTTTAACTGGGTTCATAGTGTTGACAGAGCCAAAATTGCACACCGTTTAAATGATCACTTAAACGACCCAAGTCAGCAAAATTATTGTCAAGATACCTCGCTAAACATTTGTTTACAAGTCAATATTAGTGAAGAGTCATCAAAATCTGGCATTATGATAGATGAGGTGTTTTCTTTAGCTGAAGTTGTTGATAACTGTGATAAACTCACCTTACGCGGCTTAATGGCTATTCCAGAAAAAAATGCAGGTGAGGCAAGTTATGAAAAAATGCAGCACTTGTTTAAAAAATTACAAGCCCAATATCCAACTGTAGATACTCTTTCAATGGGCATGTCGAACGACTTAACTAAGGCTATTGCTTATGGTTCAACTATGGTCAGAATTGGTACTGCCATCTTCGGGCAAAGAGCGGGGAAAAAAGATTAAATCTTGGTCAGCATTTTCTAACAAAAAGTAGGCTGGCAAAAGCTATTCTGATAAAAGGGTAAACAATTTTCATGAAAAAAATAGCATTTATTGGCGCAGGCAACATGGCACGCGCAATTATTATCGGACTCGTTAATTCAGGCGTTGCAGCAAAAAACATTATCGTGGCTAATCCATCTTCAGAGAAAAGAGTACAACTAGCCAATGAATTTGGTGTACAGCAAACCAGTGATAATATTGAAGCAGCAAGTTTTGCTGATATTATTGTATTATGCGTTAAACCGCATTTTATTTGTGATGTCTGCCAACAGCTAACAAACACTATAAATATTTCGAGTAAACTTTTTATCTCTGTTGCGGCAGGTACTACTGTTGCTCAAATTCAGCAGGCGCTTAATTGTAATGCAGCCCTTGTTAGAGTCATGCCTAATACTCCTTCTCAATTGGGTTTAGGTATGAGTGGCATGTTTGCTTCTAAAGAGGTAAACAGCGAACATAAAGCGGCTAGTGACAAGTTAATGTCTGCTGTTGGTAAAGTTATTTGGCTTGAAACTGAAGATAAAATTAACGCTATTACTGCTATTGCCGGCTCAGCTCCTGCTTACTTTTTTTTGTTTATGGAAGCAATGGAAAAGCAAGCGCAAACTTTCGGTTTTAGTGCCGAAGAAAGTAGAATATTAGTTCAACAAACAGCCCTTGGCGCGGCACAAATGGTTGAGCATAATAGTGCCGCAATCAGTACTCTTAGAGAAAATGTCACCTCAAAAGGAGGTACTACTTTTGCTGCTCTTGAGCAATTTAGAAAAGACGGTATTGAGCAAATGGTAAGTAATGCAATGAATGCCGCGAGTGCCAGAGCCGAAGAAATGGCAAAAGGCAATTAAAAGGGCCTAGAACCTAGATTCTAGACCCTAGGTGATAAATTCTAGTTTAGAGTTAAATTTAAGTTTTTGGAGAAATAATGGAAGCAGTAATATATTTATTAAGATTTGCATTCGATGCCCTTTTGATGATTTTAATCATGAGATTTTGGTTACAATGGGTAAAAGCTGATTTTTATAATCCGTTAAGCCAATTCATCGTTAAAATGAGTAACCCGTTGGTTGTACCTTTACGCCGTATCATTCCTGGTTTAGGTGGTATGGACTTAGCAACAATCGTTGCTGCTTATTTTATCGCCACATTAAAGTTTGTCACTCTAGCAGCTTTATCAGGCGAAAGTTTAGGCCTATTAGGTTTTTATATCGGTTTATTAGTTTTACTAAAGCAGGCTGGATTTCTCCTCTTTGTCATCATGATTATCATGGCGATAATGAGTTGGGTTGTGCAAGGTTATAACCCAACTCTGGCAATATTCCATCAATTAACAGAGCCATTTTTAAACCCTATAAGACGCATAATCCCTAACATGGGCGGTTTAGATTTATCTATGATTGTTGCCTTTTTAGCAATGAACGTTATCAATATTCTTCTTTCTAGCTCTTTACCTTATTGGGCTGCATTATAGTAAAAATAGCAGTTCAAAATTCAAGCCAGATTTTTGAACTGTAAACACCTTTTCTCAGGTCTGTTCTATACTATCTATAACTATTTATTAGAAACATCAAAACAGATATGCAGGCCTTATTCAAACCAACCAATCAGGGGAGCATCATGAATAATTTAATCATTAAACTCTTGCTAGTGATCACCATAATTTTATTAACTATCACTAATTCCAGCGCGGAAAACATGAAAAAGCTTGGCTCGATGAATGTCCATTACATGGCTATAGGCTCAACTTTTTTTACTCCAGAGATAGCTAAAGCCTACGGCATAACTCGAAGTCGCTATAATGGCCTGGTTAATATTTCAGTGCTTGATAATACCAAGGCTAGTAATCCTGCGAAAGCTATTAGCATTAATGGCCAAGCTAAAAATAATTTAGGTCAATTTAAAGACTTAGAGTTTACAGAAGTAAAAGAAGGTGATTCTATTTATTATTTAGCTCAAGTGAGTTACAACCATGAAGAGACATTGCACTTCACTTTAGAAATTAATGACGGTACTGAACAGCAAACATTAAAGTTTTCACAAAAGTTTTATGTCGATTAGAGATAGAAACGGACTAGGTTATAGGAAGACAAAGGTGTTAGGGAGTATTCCTAGAGTCTAGCGCTCTGAAGCCTAGCTCCTATCCTATGTCTATCGTCATTTCAGGTTTTACTGTATTATCCACGCAACAACACTTACATAACAAACAATAATCATGTCCAAAATAGTTTTAGCCACAGGCAACCAAGGTAAAGTTAAAGAATTAGCAAGTTTGCTAGCCGATCATCAAATAGAAATAGTACCGCAAAGTAATTTTAACGTACCTGAAGTTGCAGAAACAGGCACTACTTTTGTAGAAAATGCCATCATCAAGGCTCGTCATGCAGCTAAAATTACAGGATTGCCTGCCATTGCAGATGATTCAGGCTTAGAAGTTGATGCCCTAAACGGTGAACCCGGCGTATATTCTGCTCGCTATGCTAGTGACATGATTAACAACCCTAGTGATAATGACAACACCAATAAATTACTTATTGCACTAGAGAATGTGCCTGATAGTAAACGCACCGCACGTTTTCATTGTGTACTGGTTTATATGAAACATGAAAATGATCCTACCCCAATTATTTGTCATGGTGTTTGGCAAGGATGTATTAGTCGTGAAAAACAAGGTGAGCAAGGTTTTGGTTATGATCCTGTTTTTTGGCAAGAAGATTTACAATTGTCCTCTGCACAATTATCACGAGATATTAAAAACAGGCTAAGTCATCGTGGACAAGCGTTAGCCCAGCTAGTTAAAAAATTAGCCAACTAGTATTTACTAATCCTTAAAGTGTAAACATAACAAATCTAATAGTGAGTACTAACTTGTTAACAGCACCGCCGCTATCTTTATATATTCACATTCCATGGTGTGTAGAGAAATGCCCTTATTGTGACTTTAATTCTCATGCCCTGAAGGCAAAGATTCCTGAACAAGATTATGTTCGAGCTTTAATAGCTGATTTAGATGCAGACATTACTCGTTTCAATTTAAAAAATAAGCCTCTGCACTCTATTTTCATTGGCGGTGGTACTCCTAGCTTATTTTCTGCACAGGCAATTGAGAGCCTGCTCAGCCAAGTACTATCTCGCTTTGAAAAAAATAATGAAGTTGAAATCACCCTAGAAGCGAATCCTGGCACTGTAGAAGCTGACAAGTTTATTGGTTTTGTCAAAGCTGGCATTACTCGTTTATCTATCGGCGTGCAAAGTTTCGAATCGGAAAAGTTATTAAAACTCGGCAGAATACATAATGTCAGTCAAGCTCAAAAAGCTAGCCAATTGGCGACAGATGCCAAGAGCGTTGGCCTTAAAAGTTTTAACTTAGATTTAATGCATGGCTTACCTAATCAAAGTATTGAAAATGCGTTAGACGATTTAAAAACAGCCATTAGTCTCAAACCCGATCATCTTTCTTGGTATCAACTTACCATAGAACCAAATACTGCTTTTCATTCTAAACCGCCAAAACTGCCGCAAGATGAAACGTTGTGGAATATTCAAGATCAAGGCTTTAAATTACTAACTGATGCAGGTTATCAACAATATGAAATATCTGCCTTTTGTTTAGTTGCTCCAGAAAAAGAGAAACAAGCAAACAAGCAATGCCAGCATAATCTTAATTACTGGCGCTTTGGCGACTACCTTGGTATTGGCTGTGGGGCACATGGTAAAATTACTAATGTATCAACGGGGCTAATTCAACGAACTGTGAAAGTTAAACATCCTAAAGGATACCTAGATACAGAACGCGAGCCTTTAGATCACCTAACCACAGTAACGAGTGATGAATTACCTTTTGAATTCATGATGAATCAATTGAGGTTATTTTCTAGTTTTACATTAAGAGATTATCAACAGCGTACAGGCTTAGCTACAAGTACGGTTTTACCTACTCTGCAGCAAGCACAAAATAAAAAACTAATGATATGCATTGATGGTTTATCTGCTAACGACATATGGCAAGTAACGCCATTAGGTCATCGATATTTAAATGATTTATTGGAGCTTTTTCTCTAATGCCATTAATTGATAAAAATGACGATCAATATTTTATGCAGCGAGCATTTGAATTAGCCCAACAAGCAGAAAAACTTGATGAAATTCCCGTTGGTGCAGTTGTGGTTTATCAAGGAAAAATTATTGGTGAAGGTTTTAATCAATCTATATTACTCAATGACCCCTCAGCCCATGCTGAGATGATTGCTATTCGTCAAGCAGGTAAACACCTTAATAATTATCGATTACTAGATTGTACATTGTACGTAACACTTGAGCCCTGCCCTATGTGTGCAGGTTTATTAGTGCATAGCAGAATAAAGCGATTAGTTTATGCTAGCCCTGATTTAAAAACAGGTGCAGCGGGTAGTGCATTAAACTTGGTGAATAATGAACAACTGAATCATCAAATAGCTGTGGATAATGGCATAATGGCGGAGCAATGTAGTGAACTTTTGTCCAGTTTTTTCAAACGTCGACGCAGTGAAAAAAAAGCACAAAAAAAGGCAAATAAAAACAACTAATGCTCTTTTTCCTGAACTGGTACTTCTTGATTTACAACTTGATTAAAATAAAACTGACGACGTGCATTCACTTTATGATGCTGTACTTTTAGATGCTTTTTTCGTGCGGTTGCTGATACCTGTCTTCTAATTTTCATATTATTCTCTCTTTATCTTTATTTATATAATTTATTTCAATACCATTATTATTGATGAATATGACATTAATATGACAAGTTAAAATAATATGAAGTATACCAAGTTGATAAAGTTCTTTCCCACTCAGCGAGAATTAAAAGGCTTAGAGGCAAGGCATTGATTGAAGAGAATGGTTATTCCCTTGTCAAAATCAATAACGCCGCATGTAAGCCTTTTAAACTCGCCCTTTGGGAGCTTGCTCAACACTCACTAGCATCGTTGAATTTATTTGATTTAGAACGACTAGACCTAAACAAATCCGCCTTGTTATTGAACATTGAGCATAGCTCTGAGTAGGGAAAATTTAATCAAATTGGTATCTCTTACTCTGTTATTTGATCTAGATTATCCTCAAGCTCTTCAATAGGCTCTTTTGATTTAGCATCTAACCAAGTTAATGTATCGTAGTAACGACGAATATTCTCAACGTAATGCACAGGCTCACTACCACGAGCATAACCATATTTAGTTTTTTTATAGTATTTCTTCTGCTGCAATAAGGGTAATCGAGTTTTTACTTCTACCCAACGATCAGGATCGCCACCTTGCTGCTGCGTGATAATACGTGCATCATTTAAATGACCAAAACCAACATTATAAGAGGCTAAAGCAAACCAAATGCGATCTGGACTTGGAATTCTATCAGGCATTTTAGCTATCATGCGTTTAAAGTACTTACTGCCACCTCGAATACTTTGCTCGGCATCTAAACGACTTTTAATACCCATTTGCTTTGCTGTAATCAAGGTTAACATCATCATACCTCGAACCCCTGTATGTGAACGAGCATGAGGTTTCCAATGAGATTCTTGATAACTAATTGCGGCTAATAAACGCCAGTCAATCTCCTGACCATATTTTTCAAACATTGCCTGATATTTAGGTAATTTTGTTTCAACCGCTTTAATAAAAGTACGTGTTTCAACGTAATTAAATTCTTCTATATGGCCATAGTATTTATCATCAAGTGCTAACAAAGCACCGTTATGGTGAACTTGTCCAAAAAATTCTACCAAGCTTGCTAAAATAGCGTCATCACTATTTTTACTTACCATCCACGCCAAAGGCTCTGCTTTTTTTATAGTAAAGCCGACACTAATCTCCGGATAATATCGGCGGTTTATAGCCAATGTATTACTATCCACAATGGTATAATCTATTTCATCATTAAGTAATTTGGTTAACAACTCTTCACGGTCAAACTCTGTAGTTTCAATCCAATTTAGCTCAGGGTTTACTTGCTGTAACCTAGTTAAATTCTCGGCATGGCTAGAGCTAGCTGTTACCATTAATTTACCTGATAAATCATTGATACTTCTTGGTCTTATATTACCTTGCTTAAATACAAGCTTTTGGCTAACGTTTGTATAACTTGGCGCAAAATGAAAACGAGATAGGCGTTTATCTGTAACAGACAGCCCAGCAGCAAGCAAGTCTACCTCTCCGGTATTTAATTTAATAAATAGCTCATCGATGGAATAACTGGGGACAATTTTCAAATCTACATTAAGATAGTCTGCATATTGTTTAGCCAATTCGTATTCAAAACCTGCGAGCCCATTTGCTTGTATTCCATTACTTTGGATCTCGTTGCCTTGTACATAAAAACTATTAGCACCATACAAGGTACCAACACTAACATAGCCACGTTCAACAATGCGTGCAAAGCTTGTTTGCTGTTTTTCTTCACTACAAGAAAAAAGCAATAGTATGAACAAGAAAACAAAGGTTGCTTTCTTGTTCATTTTTTGAGAGATACAGTTAAAAGGCGAAATATTCATAAGCTTAATTGTGTCGTGTATTACCTTGTTAGCCAAGCACTTTTTTGTTGTATTTAATTTTCGGACAAACTTAAAGTTTTAGCGCTTATCAAATGACAAAAAAACGACTATAATACGCGCGAAATTTTTAGGTCTTGCTTACAGTATAGATCTAAAATACAACCTTACATAAAACTTGGTGATTACCCTATGACGATGTTGATAAAAAACCTTCGTGGCGCTCCAGCACTTTCTGAATTTAGAGTACAAAAATTATTGGCTCAATGTGAAGATTTAGCACTTCCAGTTACAGATGTTTACGCTGAATTCGCTCATTTTGCCCAACTTAATGAAGCATTAGCAACTGACGAAGAAAACGTTTTACAACAATTATTAACTTATGGCCCTACTATTGAAGAGCATGAGCCAGAAGGGAAGTTTATTTTAGTAACCCCTCGTCCGGGTACTATTTCACCTTGGTCATCTAAATCAACAGATATCGCTAACAACTGTGGTTTAAGTAAAGTTGAACGTTTAGAACGCGGCATGGCTTACTACATTACGCTTAATGCTGATGTAAAATTAACCGCTGAACAAGAAATACAACTTATTGGCTTGTTACATGACCGCATGATGGAAAGTGTTTTTAACGATTTTGATGATGCTGTTAAATTATTTGTTAGCTCAGAGCCTGGAAAATTAACTGCTATCGATATTGAAAACGGTGGTAAAAATGCACTCGTTCAAGCCAATATTGAATTAGGCTTAGCCCTTGCCGAGGATGAAGTTAATTACTTATTTGAAAACTTCAGTAAATTAGGTCGTAACCCACACGATATAGAGCTTTACATGTTTGCCCAAGCAAACTCTGAGCATTGTCGTCATAAAATATTCAATGCTGACTGGACTATTGACGGTATAAAACAACCAAAGTCATTATTTAAAATGATCCGTAATACCCATGAAGTGAACCCATATTTTGTCCTAAGTGCTTATAAAGATAATGCTGCGGTTATGGTGGGTAATAAAGGCGGTCGTTTCTTTCCAAACCCTGAGACCAATGTTTATGGCTACAACCATGAAGACATTCAGATATTAATGAAGGTTGAAACGCATAATCACCCTACCGCTATTTCCCCTTATCCTGGTGCTGCAACTGGAAGTGGTGGTGAAATTCGTGATGAAGGCGCAACAGGCATTGGCTCTAAGCCAAAAGCAGGTTTAGTTGGCTTTTCAGTTTCTAATTTACGTATTCCTAATTTTGAACAACCTTGGGAAACTGATTTTGGTAAACCAAGCCGCATTGTTTCTGCTTTAAATATTATGATGGAAGGCCCTTTAGGCGGCGCAGCATTTAACAACGAATTTGGTCGCCCTGCTATTTTAGGTTATTTCCGTACTTATGAAGAGCAAGTTAATTCATTCAACGGTTCAGAAGTTCGTGGCTACCACAAGCCTATTATGCTTGCCGGTGGTTTAGGTAATATTCGTGATGAGCACGTACAAAAACGCGAGATAATCGTTGGTGCACATTTAATTGCATTGGGTGGCCCCGCAATGAACATTGGCTTAGGCGGCGGTGCAGCTTCTTCAATGGCATCTGGTCAGTCAGCTGAAAACTTAGATTTTGCTTCAGTTCAGCGTGAGAACCCAGAAATGGAACGTCGTTGCCAAGAGGTTATTGATAAGTGTTGGCAATTAGGTGAGCAAAATCCTATCGCCTTTATTCACGATGTCGGTGCTGGTGGTTTATCAAACGCTTTCCCTGAATTGGTTTCAGATGGCGGCCGAGGTGGTGTTTTTGAACTTCGCAATGTACCAAACGACGAACGTAGTATGGCACCTCATGAAATTTGGTGTAATGAATCTCAAGAGCGTTATGTTATCGCCGTATCAGATAAAAACCTAGCAGCCTTTGAAACAATTTGTGCCCGTGAACGTGCACCATATGCTGTTGTTGGTCGTGCTACGGAAGAAGAACATTTAACCGTTACTGATTCACACTTTGAAGGCAATGATAAACTCGATACACCAATTGATTTACCCCTTGATGTTTTATTAGGTAAAACACCCAAAATATACAAAGATGTAAAAACAGAAACAGCCACAGGTGATAACTTTTCATTAACTGACATTACTTTAGCTGACGCTGCACAGCGTATTTTATCTTTACCTACCGTTGCTGAGAAAACCTTCTTAATTACCATTGGCGATCGCTCGGTAACGGGTATGGTTAATCGTGACCAAATGGTTGGCCCTTGGCAAGTACCGGTTGCCGATTGTGGTGTTACTGCTTCTGCGCTTGACTCTTACCACGGGGAAGCAATGTCATTAGGTGAACGCACACCAGTAGCTTTATTAAACTTCGGTGCTTCTGCTCGTTTAGCTGTAGCAGAATCATTAACAAACATTGCGGGTACAGATATTGGCGATTTAAATCGCATTAAATTATCCGCTAACTGGATGTCGCCAGCAGGTCACCCAGGTGAGGATGCTGGTTTATACGAAGCAGTTAAAGCGATTGGCGAAGAACTTTGTCCTGCACTTGGATTAACCATCCCTGTCGGCAAAGATTCGATGTCGATGAAAACCAAATGGGAAGAAAACGGCGAAGATAAATCAGTAACGTCTCCTATGTCGTTAATCATCACCGCATTTGGTGTAGTTGAAGATATCCGTAAAACAGTAACGCCAGAGCTTCGCACTGACTTAGGCGAAACAAGAATAATTGCTATTGACTTATCAAAAGGTAAAAACCGTTTAGGTGGTTCTTGTTTAGCACAAGTTTACAAACAGCTTGGCAACGAAACGCCTGATGTTGATAGTCCAGAGATTTTAAAAGGTTTCTTCAATGCTATGCAAACATTAGTGCGTGAAGAAAAACTTGTTGCTTATCACGATATCTCTGATGGTGGTTTATTCACTTCAGTCGTTGAAATGGCCTTTGCAGGTCATACTGGTGTTGATGTCGACTTAACAAAATTAACGTCAATGTCTGGTAACGATGTCGATGTTTTATTTAACGAAGAGCTTGGCGCTGTAATTCAAATTCGTGAAAGCGACGTTGATTCAATACATGCTGTATTAGCTAAACACGGTATTTTAGATTGTTGTACTGATATTGGTCGCATCAACAACGAAGACACCATTCGCTTTAGCCGTGACGGCGTTGTTGTACTAGAAAACTCTCGTACTTATTACCGCACTACATGGGCACAAACGACCTATAAAATGCAATCTCTACGTGATAATCCAGAATGCGCGCAACAAGAACATGATGTAAAATTTGATACTGAAGATCCCGGTTTACAAGCTGATTTAAGCTTTGATATCAATGAAGATATCGTATCGGATTTAATTGCCAAAGATACTCAAAAAGGTACAAATCCTCGCGTCGCTATTTTACGTGAGCAAGGTGTTAACTCACATGTTGAGATGGCAGCTTCATTTGACCGTGCTGGTTTTGTTGCTGTTGACGTACATATGTCAGATATATTAGCAGGTAGAACAGACTTAGCTGACTTTAATGGTTTAGTCGCTTGTGGTGGTTTCTCTTATGGCGATGTATTAGGCGCTGGTGAAGGTTGGGCGAAATCTATATTATTCAATACAAATGCTAAGGCAATGTTTAAGGCGTTCTTTGAACGTGAAGATACCTTCTCATTAGGTGTTTGTAACGGTTGTCAAATGATGTCTAACTTAAAAGAAATCATTCCGGGTAGTGAAGCATGGCCACGTTTTGTTCAAAATAAATCTGAAAGGTTTGAAGCGCGTTTTTCATTAGTTGAAATTCAAGAAAGTCCATCAGTATTATTTAAAGGAATGGCTGGTTCAGTCATGCCTATTGCTGTTTCTCATGGTGAAGGTCGTACTGAGTTTAGCTCTGATAAAGCCATTGATGCTGCGAATAACTCTGGTACTGTATCAATGCGCTATATTAATAACTATGGAGATGTTACTGAGACTTACCCTGCAAATCCGAATGGCTCTGTAGATGGTATAACCTCATTAACCACAACGGATGGTCGTGTAACTATTATGATGCCGCATCCTGAACGTGTATTTAGAACCGTTGCTAACTCTTGGCACCCAGATAGCTGGGGAGAAGATTCGCCTTGGGTGCGCATGTTCCGTAATGCCCGTAAATTTATCGGCTAACCTTTTTGCTATTAATCCCAAATTCTTCGTCAGAAATACTCATTGACTAGCGTCAACTCCGTGTTTCTTCCTTGGATTTGGGACAACTAGCTTTAAGATGTCAATCCATTAAATAGATTAAATACAACAAGGAGGCAATGATGCAATTTACTGATAGTCATTGTCACCTTGATTTTACTGAATTTAGTAAAAACATTGATGAATTACTTTTACAATGCCAATCCAAAAGCATTCATCGTATTATTGTCCCAAGTGTTAATCCTCAGCATTGGCAAAGAGTATTATCTTTAGCTGAATTTAACTCCCCAATTAATATCTTTTCTAGCCTAGGCATTCACCCTTGGTTTTTGATCCTTCAAGATAATAATACCTCTGCAAACACCAATCTGGCATTTCAAGAGCAACAACTCAAGCAAGCTATTACACTGAATCGCAATAAAATCATTGCTATTGGCGAATGTGGCATTGATGTTTTTAAGGCGAAAAAAAACACGTCTAACGAGCAAGAGTTCAATGAAAACATTCAGTTACAGCAAGATTTTTTTACTATGCAGCTTGATATTGCCAAACAAAATAATTTACCTGTTATTGTCCATCATTGTCAATCGCACCCATTAATACTATCTCTATTAAAACAACATAAACTGGATAAGGCCGGCGTTATCCATGCCTTTTCAGGTAGTTATCAACAAGCTAAAGAATATATTGATTTAGGTTTTAAATTAGGTATTGGCGGTACAATCACTTACCCAAGAGCGAAAAAAACAGTTAACGCGATAAAACGTTTACCATTATCAAGCTTATTGTTGGAAACTGATGCACCCGCCATGCCGCCTATTGGCATGCAAGGCAAAAACAATTCACCGTTAAATATACCCGCAGTGTTTCAAGCATTAATTGCCATAAGAAGTGAATCTAAAGAAGTTATTGCTGAACAAATAGAAACGAATATTGAACAATTATTTTTTAACTAAAGAGTCAGCACTTGGTGCTCTATAACCTTGGCGGCTAAAGCGATTCAAGCCTCGAGTAAGTAAAAAACCGATAAAACCAGCAGCGATAAGTAAGAATCTAGAGAAGGTCTGACTATCATCATTGTTTTTAGCTAACTCTGATGTTAAGTATGACTTTTCAATGGTTACACGCAAATAACCGGTTAAGCTTTCATTACGAATTTCTTTGATAAAAGGTACATATTTTTTACTTTTATCACGTGTTTTTATGCTTTCATCAATACCATAAAGCAGTTTTATCGATTCACTTGCTTCGCCACTTGATTCAGATTTAAATAAAAGCATTCCTGTATTGTCATACAAATGTATTTGTCTAATGAAGTCAGCCTTGGCAAGGTTATTCAAATAGGACTGTAACAAAGCATTATATTTTTTTTTGCTGATTATTGATTTCTTTTCAGTAAGTAGAGACGAGATCCCAGCAACGCCTTGTTGCAAAAACTTTTCAGCAACTTGTTCAAAGTGTTTCTCCAAGGCTTGTTCATTTTTTTCAGCAGTAGAGACTAAAAATATCATCAAAATTACTATAAGCAAAATAGCACTAACTAATTGCATAATTTTATTATAAATTGACGATAGTTTAGGGTATAAAGGCTGTTCCGATTTATTCATCATATTCATTCATCATAAAGGTGCATGGTAACAATACACATGTACTTATAATAGAGAGTTAACGTGACTTTTTCTACTAATGGTTCTTTTTCTACTAAAATATCATCCTTATCGCTTGATAGCTATTTTGCACAAAATAAAATTCAAAGTGATTTACCCGTTAATTTTTCTTTAAGCGAAGAGCACTTAACATTAAAAGAAGGGGTTATCACTAACACTTCAAAACAAGAGTTAGTCGTTTTTGCTGATTTATCGCTAGCAAATTTACTTGCTTTGCAAAGTAGTTGTCAGTTTAGTATTGATGCTTTACTGGCAATAAATACGCGAAATAAACAAACTAGCTATCGCTTTAACATAAGTTGTCAAAATTTTATTAAGTCTCGTAAAGCCCTAGCTGATTTTGCCTTAGCTCAGAAAATAGAAGCGGCTTTAATTCAAAATGCACCAAAGTTAAGTGAGCCGGGGTTACTGGTAATGGATATGGATTCAACCACCATTGAAATTGAATGTATTGATGAAATAGCCAAATTGGCTGGGGTTGGTGAACAAGTAGCAGCGGTTACAGAGCTTGCGATGCAAGGTGAGCTAGACTTTGCTCAGAGCTTGCATCAACGCGTTGGCACATTAAAAGATGCCCCTGAACAAATCCTTGCTGATGTCGCAAAAAATATTCCGTTAATGGCTGGGTTAGAAACGTTAATCTGTGAACTTAAAAAGCATAACTGGCGCATTGCTGTCGCGTCTGGTGGCTTTACTTATTTTGCAGATCACCTTAAAGAAATGTTAGCCCTAGATGCAACTTTCGCTAATGTTTTAGAAATTGTTAACGGTCAACTAACAGGGAAGGTTTTAGGTAGTGTCGTTGATGCACAAGTAAAAGCCGATTCATTAAAATTACTCGCAGAAAAATATCAAATTCCAGCGTCTCAAACCGTCGCTATGGGTGACGGGGCCAATGATCTAATAATGATGGCTGCAGCAAGTTTTGGTGTTGCTTTTCATGCTAAACCTATAGTTTTAGCGCAAGCTGATAGCAGTATTAATCAAGAAGGTTTAGACTGTTTATTACATTGGTTAGCTTAGTATTGAATTAGAGCCTAGGTTCTAAGTTTTAGGTGCTAGGCTCTAGGTCTAACCTCTTCCTAGTGCCTAATTTTTTCTAGCACCTAGTTTCTTCCCTTTATCTAAAACCCATGACTAAATAAAACTTCATGGGTTATATCAACGTATTGAATAGCGGCAGCAACTCTCCAAATATCTTGCTCTATTTGTTTACTACGATGAATTGCATAAGCGCTTATATAACTTAGCTCGGTATTTAAATACTCTATATCGGGCTCATCTGTACGTGATGTTTTTAACTGAAAACAGAAAAAGTGCCCGTTTTCTACTGCTTTTTTGATAAAAAATGCTCTTAGATCTGGTGTATCCAGTTCACTTTCAAACTTTATTTTCACATCTCTTTCAATTTGCTCTACTTTATTTGCAATAGAAATAAACAACACTTCAGAAATAGGTTCATCATTTAGAAGCAGCTTTTTAAGGCAGGTATCAATATAATTATCTTTATGAAGTTTATTCATTAGCGGATAAAAATTGTAGTGATTTTTTCTATCACTTAACCTATTCAATTGTTGTAAGAATTCATCGCTGTCATCATTACTAACTAAAGCTTCTATTTTATAACGACTACCACTGGTTTGAACTATGAGTGTTGGAACTTGCATACTTTGAGCATAGTGTGTTCGCAGAGCTTCACCTAAACCAGGTACTAAAAAAGTATATTCATCCGCGGTTAACTTATCTTTATTCTTATTAATTAACAATTTAAAAAATGAGCGACCGATATGTTTATGCGCTTTAATATGAACCCGAAAATTAATGACTGTTTTTTTCTTATTCGTTTTTACTACTTCATAAGCCAGCAATTTCAAATCATGAGAAGAAGTGATTTTTTGCAAATTAGGAAAGGTAACATAAACTATTTCACCTACAGAAAGTATTGCACTTTTCTTTAGTTCAACTTTCAAACCTGAAATGGAAAAATCAACAGAATTCCCCTGCCATTGAACTTTTTCACATTCCAAGATAACTGGCGTACTATAAATAAATCTAGGCTCTTGTCGTTGGTTTTTATAGGATATCCCTAATTCTTCTGTTACAGGTTTCTCTTTTAAACGCTTGTGTCCAAACTCTCTTAGTTTGCCCACATCAACATCGTCTTTTGAAAAAGATTGATATTGTTCAATAGATGTTTTATGCGTAATATCACTAGCAACAACTAAAAATGGTAAAGAGTTTATACATTCAATTACTTCTTCTGATGGTGGTAAGTTTATAAACTGCTTTTTTAAATCTAAGGTCTTAGATAAGGCAAAAGGAGAGTATATTTTTGACTTATCAACGCCCAAATAGGTTAGCTTTGTCACAGAAAAAGAGCTTTTTTGTGCCATAAAAGATAATAACGAAGGTGAAAAATCACTATTTTTGGCTAATTGATCTTCATCTATGGTATAGAAAAAATCTTTACCTTTATTTTGATGAACAAAACTATACACCAACAAAGATTTACCTTGTTTATGCCTTTGCAACAAGCGGGTAAGACGAGTTTCATTCACCAAAAAGTGTAAGTTAGTTTTGTTTTTTTCATCTTGCCAATACTGAAAAGTTGACTGATTGTTGCTTGTTGTTATCACATAGCGAGGAGAAACAACATTTCCAGATTGTTCACAATATATTGGCAACTCATTAATTTTTGGTAACAAATACTGCTCAAAAGTTCTTGACTGCAATGCTGAAATTGTATTGTCTAGGTTTACTTTATAACGACGTTTATTACCTTGAATATAGCTGTATAAAAACTTTTCAAAAGCATCATTTTCTAAGGCATCTATTCGTTGACAACCAACAAGCTGAGTACTTGAATCACTGTGAATGTTCCTAACTTGATAAACAAAATTTTCACCCTTATCAAATTGAAAGTCATTCTCTAACCCTTTAAAAAGAATAGTTACTTTCTGATCTATATATAATCGTTTGTTGCTATTAAAACGAAATTTTAAGCCTTTTACGCTAATATCTATACTACTGACTGATTTTTGCTGATTATTTTCTAAAACTATTGCTATAGAGATTGCAAAATTCATCCGCTCTTCGCTACGATCAACGTATTGATTAAGCGGAAAATTAGTGACCGGATATTGGGTTTTATCGGATGTTTTCGAAGAAGTTTTCAGCGAATTATTTTGTGATTTAGACAGAACAATATTTTGCTGTTCTTTTTGGTAAATCACTCGAAAGTTATTTTTAGTATTTTTAACTGCCTCATAAACGCCAAAGGTATATGACTTGTATTCTTCAATATTTGCTTCAAAAACACAGATAGCAATATCATCTAGAAAGTGACTCTGTCCTTCATATTCAAATAATTTACACTCTCCATCAACTAAACCTCGCAAATCAATAGAGCGAAGACAAGCACTTGCTAATCGTTTTAATTCCATTTTTAATAAGAATTTTTCTGTTTTAGCTAAATGTCTAGTGCTTTGGGTAAACTTGATATCAAAACTAGGCTTATTTACTTCACCACGAAAGTTATCAATTATTTTTTGGTATTTTGAAAAGTCAGTGCTCATGGAATAATATTTTGTTTGCCTTTACCTTTGGAATAAAGTTTTTGAATAAAGTATTAATACAACATCAAATAGCATTATAATTTGAACTGTTTAAATACAGCAACAGTATTTAATAAATAATCAATTAAATAAATGCATACATAGCGCTATTACCTATATTATTATGTAAACAGTAAATAAAGCAATTTTTGTGCCTAAACCAAAGAAATAACAAAGGAAAAATATGGGAAAAACTAATACTGCCTATGTTTGTACAGACTGTGGTTCTGAATATTCACGTTGGTTAGGGCAATGTACTGATTGTAAAGCATGGAATACTATTTCCGAATTTAGGCAAGCAAAGTTACCTGCGCGTGGTGGAAATTATGCTGGTTTTGCTGGCGCAGCAATCAATGATGAAGCAAAAGTTCAAACACTTGACACTATCGACTTAGCTGACTTACCTCGATTTTCTTCTGGCTTTATAGAGTTTGATCGTGTTCTTGGTGGGGGCATTGTACCTGGAAGTGCTATTTTAATTGGTGGTGAGCCCGGTGCAGGCAAAAGTACCTTGTTATTGCAAACTATGTGTTCTTTAGCCACCAACATGCCCGCTTTATACATCACAGGAGAAGAATCTCTACAGCAAGTTGCCATGCGTGCTAAACGCTTAGGCTTACCTACTGATAAATTAAAAATGCTTTCTGAAACAAGTGTTGAAAATATTTGTCATATCGCCCTGAAAGAACAGCCAAAAATCATTGTAATAGACTCAATTCAAGTCATGCATATGAGCGATGTTCAGTCAGCACCTGGTAGTGTTTCACAGGTAAGAGAAAGTGCCGCATTCTTGACACGCTTTGCCAAGCAACACCATGTCGCTATTTTACTTGTTGGTCATGTCACTAAAGATGGTTCATTAGCGGGACCGAAGGTATTAGAGCACTGTATCGATTGCTCTATCATGCTTGAAGGCAGTACTGACTCGCGTTATAGAACTCTTAGGGGTAATAAGAATCGTTTTGGTGCAGTGAACGAGTTAGGCGTTTTTGCCATGACTGGCGCAGGCTTGAAAGAAGTAAAAAACCCTTCTGCTATTTTTCTTAGCCGAACTGAAGAACAAACAGCTGGCAGTGTTGTTATGGTTTTATGGGAAGGTACTCGTCCTTTATTAGTTGAAATTCAAGCCTTAGTTGATCATTCAGCTTTAGGTAATCCTCGACGTGTTGCTGTTGGTGCAGAGCAAAATAGATTATCAATGTTACTCGCAATTTTGCATCGCCATGGTGGTTTGCAACTTAACGACCAAGATGTTTTCGTGAACGTGGTGGGCGGCATCAAAGTGACAGAAACTAGCATTGATTTAGCTTTGATCCTTGCATTGGTTTCGAGCTTTAAAGATAATGCTCTACCACAAGACTTAGTAATTTTTGGCGAAGTAGGTTTATCTGGTGAAATCCGCCCAGTTCCAAGTGGACAGGAACGTATAAATGAAGCAGCTAAGCACGGTTTTAAACGCGCTATCGTCCCCTTTAATAACATGCCTAAACTATCAATAGAAGGCATGGAAGTTATCGGCATAAAAAAATTAAGTGAAGCATTAGAGGTGATTTAAGCGATATATATCCAAACACCTAAAGATACATATTGAAGTGACTTATGAATAAGCACTCTCTCATTAACAATATTAAAAATATAATTTGGTTTTTACATGAAAATAAATATTAAACGTTCTTTCTTTGCGGTTTCTTCTATTCTTTCATCCGTACTATTTATTACTCATACAGTGCAGGCTACAGAACAATCTACTGTGCAAGTAGACAGCGAACAAAACACGTCATTAACTATTGAGCGCATTTATAGTTCTCCCTCTTTAAACGGTCAAACACCAAAGTCATTGAAATTCTCTCCTGATGGTTCACGCGTTACGTATTTGCAGGGGAAAAGTGATAATTTAAATCGTTACGATTTATGGGAATACAATCTTAAGACCAAAGAAAATAAACTCCTAGTTGATTCAAAGGAGCTTTTTAGTGGTACAGAAGTTCTTTCAGACGAAGAGAAAGCTCGCCGTGAACGTCAACGTGTTTATGGTTTTGGCATCATGGAGTATAAGTTTTCAAATGACGGTAGCGCACTATTATTCCCACTTAATGGGGATATTTATTATTATCATTTAGCTAGCAAAGTAGCCAAGCGTTTAACTGAAACCAAAGCCTTTGAAACAGATAGTAAATTTTCCCCAAAGGGTAATTATATTTCCTTTATTCGCGCTCAAAATATTTTTGTACTTAATATATCCTCAGGTGAAGAAACTCAATTAACTGAGGATGGTAAAGGGTTAATTAAGAACGGAATGAGTGAATTTGTTGCCCAAGAAGAAATGGGCAGAATGACTGGCTATTGGTGGTCTCCTGATGAAAAATATATTGCTTTTTTACGTGTTGATGAAACTCCTGTACAAACAGTTATTCGCAACGAGATATATGCAGAAAAAGTAGAGTTAATTGAACAACGTTATCCTGCAACTGGCACTAATAACGTGAAAATAGCATTAGCAGTAACTGATATAAAGGGAAAAAAAGTTCGCTTTGTTGAATTAGATAAAGCCGAAGGCGCTGATAAAGATGACTTTTATATACCCCGAGTAAAATGGTTGCCCGATAGTAAAAGCATATCTTATCAATGGCAAAGTCGCGATCAAAAAACCTTAAAACTCAAATCTTATAACCTTAAAAAACGCAAACAAAAAACACTCTTAACTGAGCGCTCAGAACATTGGATAAACTTGCACCATGATCTGTATTTTTTAAGTGATAACAAATCATTTATTTGGGCTTCAGAGCGTGATGGCTTCAAACATTTGTATCACTTTACTAATGAAGGCGAGTTAATCAATCAACTGACTAAGGGAAAATGGGTAGTTGATTCGATTAAAAACATTGATGAAGACAAAAACCTTATTTATTTTACTGGCCGTGCAGACACGCCACTAGAACGTCACTTATATCGTGTTCCATTGCATGGAAAATCACCTGAACATGTTGCCCGCTTGAGTAAGCGTAACGGTTTTCATAGTATAAATTTTAGTAAAGATAGCAAAAGCTATATTGATAGCTTTTCCAATATATCTACGCCTAAGCAAGTTAGCTTACACCAGGCTAATGGCGAACATGTCACTTGGCTAGCTGAAAATAAAGTAACAGAAGAGCACCCTATTAGTCCTTATTACGATAGTTTAATTCAGCCTAAGTTTGGCACACTAACCTCAGATGACAAAAAGACTTCACTGTATTACAAATTGTATAAGCCAAAAAATATGGCTCCGGGGAAAAAGTACCCCGTTATAGTTAATGTTTACGGTGGGCCGCATGCTCAACGTGTTAGAAATATATGGGAAGGTGCTAACTTCACACAATATATGTTGCAGCAAGGCTATATAGTGTTTCAATTAGATAATAGAGGCTCCAACTATCGTGGCACTGCATTTGAATTCCCTATTTATGGAAAACTAGGGCAAGTTGAAGTTGGTGACCAAATTACAGGTGTTAAGCATCTTCATTCTTTACCTTTTGTCGATAAAGAGCGTATTGGGATTTTTGGCCATTCATACGGTGGTTACATGGCTTTGATGACAATGTTTAAAGCTGGAGATTACTTTAAAGCAGGCGTAAGCGGCGCACCAGTAACCGACTGGCTATTATATGACACTCATTATACTGAACGTTATTTAGGACATCCAAAAGCGAACGCTGAGGGTTATGAACAATCAAGCGTATTCCCTTATATTTCAGGCCTAGCCGGCCCGTTAATGATTTATCACGGCATGGCTGATGATAATGTGCTTTTCACCAATACAACTAAATTAATCAAAGCGCTGCAAGATGAAAACAAGCAATTTGAATTAATGACTTATCCTGGTAGCAAGCACAGCATGCGTGGTAAAAAAGTTAAAGTACACTTGAATAATACCATCATGAACTTCTTCGACAGGCACTTTAACCCTTAGACAAGCTTCCTTCGGTAGACTCAGGACAAGCGAGAATATCCGTTCATCCTGAGCGCGAGGTACGAACAGTCGAAGGGTTACTCTGGCTCGTAATCTAGATTAGCCGATAACCAACGCTCAGCTTGCTCTATGGTCATCCCTTTACGCACAGCATAATCAAGCACCTGATCTTTAGCCAGTTTAGCTACAGCAAAATACTTTGACTGCGGATGAGCAAAGTACCAACCACTAACCGCAGCACCCGGCCACATAGCGTAGCTTGACGTTAGCTCCATACCAATATTTTCTTCGACATTAAGTAATTCCCACAACAAACCTTTTTCAGTATGTTCTGGGCACGCAGGGTAGCCTGGGGCAGGTCGAATACCTTGGTAACTTTCACGTATTAAGGCATCGTTATCTAGTGCTTCATCAGGGGCATACCCCCAATATTCCTTACGTACTTTTTCATGTAAATATTCTGCACTGGCTTCGGCCAATCTATCCGCTACTGCTTTTAATAAAATTGAATTATAAGCATCGTGATCAGCATCATAAACTTTCACTAACTCATCAACACCAAAACCTGACGATACCGAAAAAGCGCCAACATAATCATTAATACCTGAGTCCTTTGGTGCAACATAATCAGACAAACAGCGATTAAACTGCCCTGCTGGTTTTTTACTTTGCTGACGTAATTGGTGTAACCTAATTAACAGTTCCCCGCGATTTTCATCACTGCCATTGTTAGTATAAATTTCAATATCATCAACATTACTATTTGCTGGGAACAAACCAAATACAGCTTTAGCTTTAATTTTATTATTATTAATAACATCATCTAGCATGGCATTAGCGTCATTAAATAACTTTGTTGCTTCTTCTCCCACCACTTCATGTTTTAAAATCAAAGGGTATTTACCCGACAACTGCCATGTCATGAAAAAAGGCGTCCAATCTATGTAGTTTCTTACTTCATTTAGGTCTAAATTATCTAATACAGTAACACCCAATTTATTAGGTTTTTTCGGAACATAATCATCAAAACTTATTTGGGTAACATTGGAGCGAGCATTTTCTATGCTGATCAAACTTGATCGGGGCCCTTTTTTATAATGACGAACACGTACGCGCTCATACTCTTCTTTCGTTTTGGCAAAAAAATCAGCTTTATGTTCATCAGATAACAGGTTACTCACAACAGAAACTGCCCGTGAAGCATTTGAAACATAAACTACAGGGTGATCATACTGCGGCTCAATCTTAACAGCGGTATGCGCTTTCGAAGTAGTTGCGCCACCAATTAATATTGGTAACTCGAAACCTTGACGTTTCATCTCTTTAGCAACATGCACCATTTCATCAAGCGAAGGGGTAATAAGACCTGATAAACCAATAATATCCACATTTTCTTCTTTGGCAACACGCAATATATCTTCACAAGAAACCATAACGCCAAGGTCGATAATTTCATAATTATTACATTGTAATACTACACCAACAATGTTCTTACCAATATCGTGAACATCACCTTTAACCGTTGCCAATAGTACTTTACCGTTAGAGCTAGCTTCTGTTTTTCCTGCTTCAATAAAGGGGTTTAAATGAGCAACGGCTTGTTTCATTACTCGTGCTGATTTTACAACCTGAGGTAGGAACATTTCACCCGCACCAAATAAATCTCCAACCGTATTCATGCCATCCATTAATGGCCCTTCAATGACATCTAATGGTCGCGTTGCCGCAAGTCGCGCTTCTTCTGTATCTTCAACTATAAATTCATTAATACCTTTCACTAGCGCATGAGATAAGCGTTCATTAATAGGAAGTTCTCGCCAACTTAAATCTGCTTTGGAAGCTTGGCCCCCTGCTTGACCATGATACTCCTGTGCTATATCAAGTAGACGCTCAGTAGCACCATCATCAGAGTTCTGGATAACATCTTCAACGGCTAAGCGTAATTTATCTGGGATGTCAGAATAAATGGCCAACTGACCCGCATTAACAATCCCCATGTCCATACCATTTTTAATAGCATGGTATAAAAATACCGCATGTATAGCTTCACGCACGGGGTTATTACCACGGAATGAGAATGAAACGTTAGACACACCACCAGAGATCATCGCATAAGGTAAGTTTTGCTTGATATCAGCTACGGCATCAATAAAGTCAACTGCGTAGTTGTTGTGTTCCTCAATGCCTGTAGCAACAGCAAATATATTTGGATCAAAAATTATATCTTCAGGTGGGAAACCAATTTCATCAACCAACATATGGTAAGCACGATGACAAATTTCATATTTTCTTTTACGCGTATCAGCTTGACCATCTTCATCGAACGCCATCACTATCATTGCAGCGCCGTAACGACGAACTAATTCTGCCTGCTTACGAAAATTTTCCTCACCTTCTTTCAAGCTAATTGAGTTAACAATGCCCTTACCTTGAATACATTGCAGACCTGCTTCAATGATATCCCACTTAGAAGAGTCAATCATAATTGGCACTTTGGCAATATCAGGCTCACCCGCAATAAGATTCAAAAATCGCACCATGGCACTTTTTGACTCCAACATGCCTTCATCCATGTTGATATCAATAATTTGCGCGCCGTTCTCAACTTGTTGCAGAGCCACTGCAATCGCTTGATCGTAATTCTCTTCTTTAATTAAACGCTTAAACATAGCAGAACCTGTAACATTGGTTCGCTCACCTACGTTTACAAATAAACTATCTTCTTTTATGGTTAAGGCTTCTAAACCTGATAAACGACAAGCGACTTCACGTGCTTCGATATTGCGTGGTTTAAGCTTAGCGACTGTATCAGTCATACCTTTGATATGCTCTGGCGTAGTACCACAACAACCACCAATAATATTCAAGAAACCTGAACTTGCCCACTCAGCTACATGGGTGTTCATGTCATCTACGGTAAAATCATATTCACCAAATGCGTTAGGCAAACCAGCATTAGGGTGTGCCGACACTGCGACATCACAAATACGGCTTAATTCTTCAACATATTGGCGCAATTCAACTGGCCCTAAAGCACAGTTTAAGCCAAAAGAAACAGGCTTAGCATGGCGTAATGAATTATAAAAAGCTTCCGTGGTTTGCCCAGATAAAGTTCGACCTGAAGCATCAGTAATGGTGCCAGAAATCATCACAGGTAGTCGAATATTAAGTTGTTCGAAAACAGTTTCCACTGCAAAAATGGCGGCTTTTGCATTAAGCGTATCAAAGATTGTTTCGACGAGAATAATGTCACTGCCACCTTTAATTAGCGCAGTGGTTGACTCTATATAGGCATTTTTTAGTTCATCAAAAGTTACATTACGAAAGGCAGGATCATTAACATCGGGAGAAATTGAGCAAGTGCGGTTCGTTGGCCCTAATACTCCGGCAACAAAACGTGGTCTATCGGGTGTTTTCTCATTATATTCATCTGCCGCCTCACGGGCAATTTGTGCGGCAACTAGATTGATTTCTGCGCTATACTCTTCCATGTCGTAATCGGCCATGGCGATAGTTGTCGCATTGAAGGTATTAGTTTCAAGTATATCTGCCCCTGCTTCAAGGTATTCAAGATGAATTGCTTTAATAACGTCAGGCTGAGTAAGCACTAACATATCATTATTACCTTTTACATCACTGTGCCAGTGTGCAAATCGTTCACCGCGAAAATCTTGCTCTTCAAATTTATAAGCTTGGATCATGGTGCCCATTGCACCATCAAGAATTAATATGTTGCTAGCCAGTTGTTGTTCAAATAAGGCAAAAGAGGCATGTTTTTTCATGATGTATTCCGGTTTCCTAGGAGATAAAACTTCTAAATCAAAATGATTTATTCACTAAACTTAAATAACTGTATCAGGGTGGATCGCTTTAATGTTGGAAGCATCCAACTTATATGGCGTAATTTGATAAACATAATAATTAAGCCAGTTAGTAAATAATAGACTACCATGGCTACGCCATGAGCCTACCGGTGAATTATTTGCATTATCTTCTTTATAATAATTTTTCGGTATCGTAGCATCACCATCACTTAGACAATCTCGTAAGTACTCTTCATGTAACGTGCTTGTGTCATATTCAGGGTGGCCTGTTAGATAAACTTGCTGCTTATTCTTACTTGCCGCCAAGTACACTCCAGCATCTTCAGATTCTGCTAATATTTGAATTTGTGAAATACTTTCATAATCTGCTTTATCAACATAACCATATCGAGAATGAGGTACATTAAAGCTTTCATCAAAACCACGAGTAAGTGGCTCTTTACTGTCTAATGGTTTGTGTTGGAAAACACCTGAAAGTTTTTGCTCTCTTAAATGGCGGTTGATGCCATAATGGTGATATAACGCAGCATGAGCTGCCCAACAAGAAAACATAGTTGAAGTCACATTTTTTTCTGCCCAATCAAATACTTCACAAATTTTGTCCCAAAATCTGACCTCTGAGTAATCCAGTAATGCCAATGGTGCTCCAGTAATAATCAAACCATCGTACTGTTTATGTTTAATGTCATCAAATAGGCAGTAAAAATTATCTAAGTGCTCTGTTGGTGTATTTTTGGAAACATTTTTATGAATACGAACAAACTCGACATTTATTTGCAACGGCGTATTAGCTAGCATACGCAAAATTTGTACTTCAGTTTCTATTTTGTTGGGCATTAAATTTAAAATAGCCACCTGCATCGGGCGAATTTCCTGAGAGGCAGCTCGATTCTCTGACATTACGAAAATATTCTCATTATCTAAAATAGATAATGCAGGTAATTGATCGGGGATTTTAATTGGCATAACGCACCTATTACGAATAAAAGCAGATTAAAAAGCATAGTATAAAACTATGCTTACAATAGTACTTGGATTGCTAGAGATGTCAACTTCTAAACGTATAGATGGCTAAACGAATATATTGGTTATGTTAATGAAAGTTGAAATATTTAAAAACTTCGTATCTTTTTGTTCGCCACTCATAAAATCAATCGTCTTATACTAAAGCTACAGAAGTTCTTCATCCATTGGGAGTAACTGCTGTGTATAAATTAATCATATTAATCCCTTACATTAGTGTGCCAGTAGAGTGTCAGTCAGCGGTATCAGTTAAGCACTATAACTAGCGCGAGCAGAGACTTTTTCATGCCAAGCCAATAAATGTGTAAGCTCATCACTTGGGCGAATTTTAACTACTCTTGCAAAGTCTAAGGCACATAACAAAGTAATATCAGCAATGCTAAAATAATCCCCCACTAAATAAGATGAATTGGCTAAATGCTCATTAAGCTCAGTTAAATAATTTAGCGCATTTTTTCCTGATTCTTGCCCCCACTCTGCTATTGGTTTCATGCGATCTTTAAAAAAACCAGTGGTATGCTGAAAACACATTCCAACGGGTAACATAAAGTAAAACTCCACTTGCCTTTGCCACATTTCTACTTGCGCTTTTTCTAATGGATTTCTACCCATTAGTGGGTTTTCTAAATTAGTTTCTTCAAAATAACGACAAATAGCGACAGTTTCACTAATACAGTTACCGTCATCTAATTCTAAAAAAGGAACTTTTGTAGAAGGATTTTTAGCACGCATCTCAGACGATAAATTTTCGCCGCCGGCAATATCCACTTCAACGTAATGCATATCGATGCCTTTTTCTGCAAGGAAGATGCGAACCCGGCGAGGGTTTGGTGCTGTGCGTGTTTCGAAAATTTTCATCAGTGAAATCCTTATATCTTTATGTGATATTTACTTTATCAGTAAAATAAACATATACAAAATATACCAAGAGAAGAATATAAAAAAGCCTTTGATTAACAAAGGCTTTTATAATTTACAGTTATCTATCGTTTGCTCCAAATATCGCTTATTCAGAAATGACTACTTCTTCCTCTTTAGAAACACCTTTTTTACTTAAAAACATTTCTCGCAATTTTGCATCTACATCTTTAGCCATTTCAGGATGCTCTTCCAAGTACTTAGCTGCATTAGCTTTACCTTGACCAATACGTTCACCGTTACAGCTATACCAAGCACCAGCTTTTTCCACAAACTCATTCTTAACACCCAAGTCAATTAACTCACCTAAATTATTAATGCCTTGACCATAAAGAATTTGGAATTCAGCTTGTTTAAATGGTGGTGCAATTTTATTTTTAACCACTTTTACACGCGTTTCATTACCAACAATTTCATCACCATTTTTAACTGCACCTATACGGCGAATATCTAAACGAACAGAAGCATAAAACTTCAAGGCATTACCACCCGTGGTCGTTTCAGGGTTACCAAACATCACACCAATTTTCATACGAATTTGGTTGATAAAAATAAGCATAGTGTTAGATTTTTTCAAATTACCTGTAAGCTTACGCATAGCTTGAGACAACATACGCGCTTGAAGGCCCATATGTGAATCGCCCATGTCACCTTCAATTTCTGCTTTTGGCGTTAGCGCTGCAACAGAGTCAACTACGATAATATCAATAGCGCCAGAGCGCGTTAGCATGTCAACAATTTCTAGTGCTTGCTCACCAGTATCTGGCTGAGAAACTAATAACTCATTAATATTCACACCAAGATTTTCAGCATAAATAGGGTCAAGTGCATGTTCCGCATCAACGAAAGCACAAACTTTACCTTCGCGCTGTGCTGATGCAATAACCTCTAGTGTTAGGGTTGTTTTACCACTAGACTCTGGACCATAAATTTCAACTACACGACCCATTGGTAAACCGCCAGCACCTAAAGCAATATCCAAACTTAATGACCCTGTTGATACCGTTTCTACATCCATAGTTGTGTTATCGCCAAGCTTCATAATTGAACCTTTACCGAATTGACGTTCAATTTGGCTTAACGCTGCAGATAGTGCTTTTTCTTTGTCATCTTTCATTTATTGCTCCACGGTTTTCTGTAATTTCGTTTTGATGAAACAAGTATACTGTATAGTCGTACAGTATCAAGCTTTTTTACAATATTTTTTATTATCATCAAGCAAGCCAGTAGCGGAGACTTTTAATCCATTGATATGTAACACTTATATCAGATATGATAACTTTTATTACTTTTATCTTCAAAAGTTACTATTCAATATTTTTATATTTATACAGTAGATTTTACAACTTAAGTCGACGTATAAATTGAAATTAAAAAAATAACAGTTACACAGTGAATTTATGGCATAATCTGACCTTATAAATTTCACTGTCCTATGAGTTACATCACTTCAATGACCACAGCAACGCAAGACTTTTCTTCTCATACCCCTATGATGCGCCAGTACCTTACAATTAAGGCCGAATTCCCTAATATTTTGATTTTTTATCGTATGGGTGATTTCTACGAGTTATTTTTTGATGATGCCAAAAAAGCGTCTGATTTATTAGATATTTCGCTCACCGCTCGTGGAAAAACTGGTGGAAATGCTATTCCGATGGCTGGTGTTCCTTATCATGCAGTAGAGAACTATTTAGCCAAATTAGTCCAACTAGGCGAATCAGTTGCTATTTGTGAACAAATTGGCGACCCCGCAACGAGTAAAGGTCCCGTTGAGAGAAAGGTTGTTCGGATCATAACGCCTGGTACCGTGAGTGATGAGGCTTTATTAACCGACAAACAAGATAATTTAATTGTTGCTATCGCTGAAAATAATTCAAGATCTAAAAAGGCTTCTGATCCTTGCTTTGGTTTAGCCTACCTTGATATGACCAGTGGGCGCTTTGTACTAACAGAGCCACAAACCGCAGAGCAGCTACAAGCAGAGTTACAACGCCTTTCCCCCGCTGAACTACTGTACTCTGAAACGCTTTCAACAATACAACATATTGATAAATATAAAGGACTACGTCGACGTCCTGAGTGGGAGTTTGATATTGAAACATCGCTTTCTTTGTTAAACAAACAGTTTGGCACAAAAGAGCTAACGGGCTTTGGTGTTGAAGATAAATTACTAGGCTTATCTGCTGCTGGTTGTTTATTTCAATATGTAAAAGATACACAACGCACAGCGCTTCCTCATATTCGAGCAATAACCTGTGAATCAGCTAGCTCTGGTGTTGTACTTGATGCCGCAACTCGACGAAATTTAGAATTAACACAAAACTTACAAGGTGGTATCGACAATACGTTAGCCGCAATTTTAGATAGATCATCAACACCTATGGGCTCACGTTTATTAAAGCGTTGGTTGCATTTTCCATTACGTGATTTAGCTATTCTCACTAATAGACAAGATGCTATTGAGCAAATAATATCGACTGATTTGCACCTTGATGTTCAACCTATTCTAAAGGGTTTTGGTGATATAGAACGTATAGTTTCTCGTATTGCATTAGGTTCAGCACGCCCACGTGATTTTGCTCGCTTGCGTAATGCCTTACAAGCACTACCAGAGTTACAAAGCCTGTTATCCACCTGTGCAACAGGCTATGTAAAGACACTTGCAACGTTAATGGCGCCTATGCCAAAGATTCAAGATTTACTTGAACAAGCCATTGTTGAAAACCCTCCTGTACTTATTAGAGATGGTGGTGTAATTGCATCAGGATATCATCAAGAATTAGACGTATTACGAGATTTAAGTGATGGTGCAACTGAATTTTTAGCTCAGTTAGAACAAAGAGAAAAAGAGCGAACGGGTATTCATTCGCTAAAAGTAGGTTATAACAAAGTCCATGGTTTCTTTATTGAAATTAGCCGAAGTGCAGCAAACGATGTGCCTGATAATTATATTCGTCGCCAAACGTTAAAAAATAATGAACGCTTTATTACCGAAGAGCTAAAAGAGCATGAACATAAAGTACTCAGCGCACAAAGTAAATTTTTAGCGCTGGAGAAACGGCTCTATCAAGCATTATTTGATCAGGTTTTGCCTGAATTAGCACAATTGCAAACACTAAGCCAAGCTATCGCAGAGTTTGATGTATTAAGTAACTTTGCTGAACGCGCTATCAGTTTAAACTATATCAAGCCTACACTAGTAGAAGCTACGGGGATTAATATAGATGCTGGCAGACATCCAGTAGTTGAACAAATGACTCATGATGCTTTTATTGCTAACCCTACTGTTTTAACTGAACAGCGTAAAATGTTAATTATCACTGGCCCTAACATGGGGGGGAAATCAACATATATGCGCCAAACCGCATTAATAGTATTACTCGCACATATTGGCTGTTTTGTTCCTGCTGATGCTGCTCAGATAGGCTTGGTAGATAGAATATTTACCCGAATTGGTGCCTCTGATGATTTAGCGAGTGGTCGTTCAACTTTTATGGTAGAAATGACCGAGACTGCAAATATTCTTCATAATGCTACCGATAAAAGCCTAGTGTTACTTGATGAAATTGGACGAGGTACTAGCACTTATGACGGCCTCTCTTTGGCTTGGGCATGCGCCGAAATGCTAGCACTTAAAACCAAGGCTTTTACTCTATTTGCTACTCACTACTTTGAGCTAACTTTACTAGCACAAGAAATAACAAGCTTGGTAAATGTGCATTTAGATGCGATGGAACATGACGATAACATTATTTTTATGCACGCGGTACAAGAAGGAGCTGCGAGTAAAAGTTTTGGCTTGCAAGTTGCGCAACTTGCTGGTGTTCCTAAAATGGTCATTAACCGAGCTAAGCAACGTTTATTAGAATTAGAGAATCAAGAGGCTCCTTCTATTTTGCCTGAGCAGCCAGAAAGTTTTCAGCAATTATCTTTAGTACCAAATGATAACCCTGTAGTTGATAAGCTGCGTGACATTGATGTTAATGATTTATCTCCGAAACAAGCGTTGGATTTATTGTTTGAATTAAAAGCACAGCTTTAATTGGAGATATCCCCATATAAACAGAAAAGGCTGTAAGAAGTACTCTTACAGCCTTTTTATTCATTCTATATGAACAACTATTACAATTGTCAGTTTCTATTATTGCGCTTCAAATAACGCTTCAATTGATAAGTTTTGTTGACTTAATATATCGCGAAGTCGTTTTAAACCTTCTACTTGAATTTGACGAACACGTTCACGGGTTAGTCCTATTTCATGCCCCACATTTTCTAATGTTTCAGCTTCATAGCCCATTAAACCAAAGCGTCTAGCGATTACTTCTCTTTGCTTAGAATTTAATTCGTTAAGCCAATTAACAATATTATTGCTCATGTCTTCTGATTGCAAATCGCCTTCTGGGCCATTACTTTTTTCATCAGCAATAACGTCAAGCAATACTTTATCTGAATCGCCCGAAAAAGGTGTATCAACAGAGGCTATACGTTCGTTCAAACGAAGCATTTTATTGACATCTGCAACAGGCTTTTCTAAGGAACTAGCAATATCTTCAGCAGTAGGTTCATGGTCAAGTTTTTGAACAAGCTCTCGTGAAGCGCGTAAATAAATATTTAATTCTTTAACTACATGGATGGGTAAACGGATGGTACGAGTTTGGTTCATTATCGCTCGTTCGATAGTTTGACGAATCCACCAAGTGGCGTAAGTCGAAAAGCGAAAGCCTCGCTCGGGATCAAACTTTTCAACCGCACGAATTAACCCTAAATTACCTTCTTCGATTAAATCAAGTAAAGGTAAACCGCGATTGTTATATCGTCTGGCTATTTTAACCACTAAACGTAAGTTACTTTCGATCATACGTTTGCGTGATGCTTCATCTCCTTTAAGAGCAAGACGTGAAAAGTAAACTTCTTCTTCTGCACTTAGTAATGGTGAAAAACCAATTTCACTTAAATAAATTTGTGTAGCATCAACGCCTGATGTTTTTACTTCTTTACTTTTTAGTACTGTGGTTTGTTTTTTTTCTTTTACCATGCTGATCTCCCGAATATAGCAAACTTGCATTAATTATTATTTATTCACTTTAACTCCAGTTATATTTTATTGGTCGGTATTCTCTATGTTTCATAGGAATGCACTTATTATTTTTTCGGTAAATACTTCAAAGGATCAACTGATTTTCCGCGAAAGCGAACTTCAAAATGAAGCATAACTCTTTGCGCGTCGGTGTCACCCATTCTTGCTATGATATCCCCTGCTTTAATTTGTTGCTGTTCTTTTACTAAGATTTTGTCATTATGAGCGTAAGCACTTAGATAATCATCATTATGTTTTATAATAACTAACTTGCCATACCCTCTTAATGCACTACCCGTGTAAACTACTTTGCCACTTGCCGTAGCTCTAATTTTAGTGCCTCGACGTGCTGAGATATCTAACCCTTTATTACCATTTGCTTTGGAAGAAAAATGTGCAATAACTTTACCTTTAACTGGCCATTGCCATTGACTAATTTTTTGAGAAAAATTTGTCTTTGGTAAGTCATTTCGTACTATTTTCTTCTTACTTACATTTTTACCATACGCCTGCTTTTTTGAAGATGCAACCGTCTTATCAACCACTTTATCACTGGTCAGATTAGAGCTTTTAGTCTGCTTTTTACTAAAGTGCTTAGTTTCACTCGCTTGCGCACTTTTTCCTTCATTATTAGCAACTAAAATTAATTTTTGGTTTGGGTAAATATTATAAGGAGGTGAAATATTATTCAATTTAGCTATTTGGCGAACATCAGAATTGGCCCGCCATGCAATTGAATATAAAGTTTCACCTGCGCGAACCTTATACTCACTCGCATTGATAGAGTTTTGTACACGTTTATTTAATGGTGTACTGCCATAAACAGTAACAACTGGTGCAGGTTTTTCTCGAGAAGAGCAAGAAAAAAGGTTAAAAACAAGAAAGGTGTAACAAAATAATTTTAAAAAGGATCTTGAAGCTAAGGGAAAATTTTTTAAATAGTTAGTATTAAGATCTACCATGATAAAGCTCGTAACCTATTTATCTTAAAATTAAATAAGCTAAGATGATCAAGGTAACCAAAAACCACCCCAGAACATCAATCCATTTCCGTAAGTTTTTTTCCATGGTACTACCTCCCCATTGAATAAGGCCTGCAACAAGAAAAAATCGCATACCCCGCCCTATAGCTGAGGCGAACAAAAAAGGCAAAAATGCCATTTGTAAAAATCCTGCGCTAACCGTAAATAACTTATAAGGTATAGGCGAGAAGCCAGCAATAAAGACAACCCATACACCCCACTCACTAAACCAACTCATTGCTGTATCAAAGCGATGTTGATAACCAAACTCGGTTATAAGCGGCTGTATCCATGGCTCAAACATCATATATCCAAGCAAATAACCAACACTGCCTCCCACAATAGAAGAGAGGGTTGTTAAGCTTGCTAATCGCCACGCTTTTTCAGGTTTAGCTAATACCATAGGAGCGAGTAAAACATCAGGTGGAATTGGAAAAAAAACCGACTCAGCAAACGTTAAAAGGGCTAACATCCTTGGTGCAAACTTATGTTCCGCCCATTTGAGTGTCCAATCATAAATAGCTGAAAAAATACTCATATCACCTCAAAATTTACGTTCAGGACGAGTGAGCGACTCATGATCAAGGCGCATTTTTTTATTAATGGTTGTTCCCTTAAAAACAGATGCAACGAAGAGCATGATTTGCTCACTCGCCCCCGTAGGGCGAGTTTAAAAGGCTTATATCCTACGTTATTGATTTCGACAAGGGAACAACCATTATCTTCAACCAATGCCTTGCCTCTAAGCCTTTTAATTCTCGCTGAAACGTGAATTTCGAGATGACATGAGTATATCTTCATTACAGCAACTCTCCTGGTACTAGCGGTACAAAACGAACAGCTTCCACTTGCTCTTCACTATAGCTATGACCCTCTCGAGTTATAATTTTAAGTATTTGTGTTTGTTCACCTACAGGGATGACTAAACGACCACCATCTACAAGCTGTTCAAGTAAAGCCTGAGGTACGCTGGCCGCTGCTGCAGTGACGATAATAGCGTCAAAAGGAGCTTTACTTGCCCAACCTTTCCAACCATCACCATGTTTCAAAGAAATGTTATGTAAATCCATTGCCCTTAAGCAGCGTTTAGCTTGAAACTGAAGTGACTTTATTCGCTCAACTGAAAAAACTTTTTCTGTTAGTTGCGCTAAAATAGACGTTTGGTAACCAGAACCAGTACCAATTTCTAAAATATTTTTAGGCTTATAATCTTTAAGTAATAGTTCTGACATCTTTGCAACAATATAGGGTTGGGAAATAGTTTGTCCTTGCCCAATAGGTAAAGCGGTATTGTCGTATGCTTTATGCGAAAGAATTTCCGGTATAAAAATATGACGAGGGGAATTAGCAATTGCCTGTAAAACTTGTGGGTTTGTGATGCCTTCTGCTTGCAGTTTTTGTGCTAGCAATTCCCCACTACGTTTAAATTTACCACCTGCTCTACCGCTTTTATTCTGAGTCATCATAATGTTACTTCACTCATCCACTCTTTTACATTATTTATGCTGGTATGTGCTGTCATATCAACGGTTAGTGGTGTTACTGAAACATAATTATTAGCAACTGCATGAAAATCAGTGCCTTCACCACCGTCAAGCTCTTGCCCTAACGTACCATACCAATAAATGTCTCTTTGCCACGGATCTTTCATTTTTTTCATCATTTCGGCTTTGTGTCGATGCCCAAGGCGTGTGACCTTGATCCCTTTTATTTCGTTAATTGGCACATCAGGAACATTAATATTTAGTATTTGATCAACTGCTAAGGGATGTTTTTGAATACGTTTAATTATTTTAGCGGTGATAGTTGCCGCAGTTTGGTAGTACTTTTCATGCTTACCAAGCAGTGATACTGCAATTGCAGGTATTCCCATGTGCCGACCTTCAGTCGCTGCAGCAACGGTTCCTGAATATAACGTGTCATCACCTAAATTAGGACCTTTGTTAATTCCAGCTACCACTAAATCAAGTGTTGATGTCGTAAGCTGGCTAACACCTAAGTGTACAGAGTCAGTAGGCGTACCATTGACCGAAATAAAACCATTGTCGAGTGTTTGGGCTCTAAGCGGGTTAAGCAAAGTTAAGGAGTTACTAGCACCACTACAGTTTCTATCTGGTGCAACAACCGTGACATCAAAGTGCTTAACCAATTCATTTTGAAGCACTTTAATGCCAAGAGCATGTACGCCATCATCATTACTTAATAGAATTTTCATTACTTGTTTTGCTCGATGTTAACACTCGTATTAGGAACTGCTCTTTGAGTGCAATCTTGATAATCAATTAACTCTCGCAGTACCGTGGTAGCATATGATCCCGCAGCTAAAGTGAAACTTACTTTAACTACAGGTAACTTGTCGTTAGCTGAAGTTTCATTAGGTACGTTTTGTTCAGGTAATACTTCAATATCAGCATCTCCAATCACTAATCGAATTCGACGGCGCTCTTGTTTTAAACCAAAACGTGGTAGGCCCTGAGAAAACTCGCTATGATTATCGGCAACTTGCTGCTCAACTGTTTTTGGCTCAGCACTAGTCATTAGCTCTCCTGAACCCCACATTGTTGCTGTAATATCGACATCTTTATCACTAAAGCGTTGCTTGATGGTGTCATCAATTTCATCAAGATGGAACACTGACTGAGTGCCGGCCAGCATTAGCACATCACCAACTTGAACTTTGGCAAAAATATTTTGTTTGATACGTTCATTAATAATATCGTTGAAAATACAAGATCGTGCCGCAGACAAATACATACCCCGTTTTTTCTTATCTTTTACTTTAGTGCCAGAAAACAAAGCCAATGCCTTATCAATATTGCCACCGTCGATACCAAAACGTTGTTCACCAAAATAATTAGGCACACCTTGAGCAACGATATTTCCCCAACGTTCATACAAGGCTTTAAGATCAGTGACATCTCGTAGAATCAATTCAAAACGATTCCCCGTTAATGCACCTGTACGTAGCTTTTTATTATGTCTCTCGTAACTAAGTACTTCAACGCCTTCAATGGTGAGATCGCTTAAATCATATATCTGCTTACCGGGTACATGAACACCAAACCACTGTTCAGTTACCGCAAATCGATCTTTTAAACCGGCATAAGAAACTAGCTGTTCCTTAACCTTAAAATATTTGGCTAACTCTCGCGCAACAAAAACAGTATTGGCACCTATTTTTCTAATATGAATAAATAAGTGCTCGCCTTCACCACAGGGTGAGAACGGTAACTGCTCAAACACCTTAAAGTCACTTTTTTGTTGACGAAGTAAACATGTAGACTGTGGCTTACCATGTAAAAAACTTAGTTCTGGTAACATTACTTTCCTTATAAAAAATCTTAAGTACTTATTCTTATAATCAATGCGAAGGGTTAGATATTTGTGCTTATTATTTTGCCTAGGTAATTTTTGTTAGCAACACCACACAATGTACTGCAACACCTTCTTTTCTTCCGGCATAACCTAACTTTTCTGTCGTGGTTGCTTTAACATTAATTTGTTCAATATCACAAAGTAAGTCTTCACTTAAGCATTCACGCATTAATAATAAATGTGGTGCCATTTTAGGTGCTTGAGCAACGATGGTTATATCGCCATTTCCTATTTGATAGCCCTTATCCGTCATCAAACCAACCACGTGACGCAATAATATTCTGCTAGAAATATTTTCATATTGACCGTCAGTATCAGGAAAATGGTTACCAATATCTCCTAAACAAAGCGCACCAAGAATGGCGTCACACAACGCATGAATAGCAACGTCTCCATCTGAGTGAGCAATAAAGCCTTTTTCAAATGGTACAGCAATGCCTGCAAGCATTAATGGGCCTTCACCGCCAAACTTATGTACATCAAAACCATGGCCTATGCGCATGTTTTATCCTTCATTGTGTTCTATTAATTGTTGATTTAAATGCTGTTGTTCTAAGTAAAAGCTCGCCAATACTAAATCTTCTGGGCGAGTTATTTTAATGTTATCTCTTCTTCCAGAAACAAGTAAACAGGGCAAGCCTGCATATTCAATTGCGGAAGATTCATCAGTTATTATTAAACCTTTTTCTTGTGCTTGTTCGATTGCTTGCTTCAACTCTTCAACTTTAAACATTTGTGGTGTAAAGGCATGCCACAAATTGCTGCGATCAATTGTTTCGCTTACTTCCATGACTTCATTAACATTATTATTGATAGAGAGTTTCATGGTGTCGACAACGGGTGCAGCCAAAAGGCCTCCACTATCGTTATTAAGACAGTGTTCGATAAGTTTATCTATATCATCATGAGTGATACAAGGACGTGCGGCATCGTGTACTAATACCCATTCAATATTATTGATAACCTGCAAGCCACTCAACACTGAGTCAACACGCTCTTTCCCACCAGATACTCGAATAATATCAGGGTTGTTTACTAACATTGTTTGAGAAAAATAGTCATCATCACCACTTAAAGCTAAAATCACTTTCGCAATACTTTTATGACTTAGTAAACGGTTTATGGTGTGACTTAATATACTTTGATTATCGATAGTTAGGTATTGTTTAGGACATGAAGACAACATGCGTTTGCCCACACCTGCTGCGGGTACTACGACAATAAACTGCTGATTTTCAGACAATAACACAGGATTATTCACTACTAATACAACCTCTTATTTGAGTCATCTTTTATTGACTTCTCATCCATGGAATTTGCTTTATTAGGAATAACACGAAAGAAGGTTTCATTTTCTTTTATCATACCGAGCTCATTTCTAGCTCGCTCTTCAATAGCTTCAGTACCTAATTTAAGGTCGTCTGTATCCGCATAAAGTAGTTTATTACGTTGCTGAAGCTTTATATTTGCTAACTGCTGTCGAGCAACATTTTCTTGCAAAGCTAGATAATCAGGCACACTGTTTTTACCAAACCAAAGTCGGTATTGTAGTAAACTAAAAACAATCAATAACAGTGCTGTAAATGCCCGCATGATAACCTAAAAAACACACATAAAAACGATACAATTTTCACTATTATATGGACTTATTATTTATAAGGCTAATGGTTGTTTGAAGTCTTTCCAGTTAATAGCGCAAGAAAGTAACAATTCTCGTAAACTGAGTATGATAGGTCGTAATTTTTTGTTATTTGTCATGTTTTGCCAACAATGCCCAGCACAAGCGGCTAACATAATTTTTTTATTCGGTTTAAGTAGCTTGCGCTTTGTATTATTCGTTGGGTCATCGTGCGAGGTTAATGAAAACCAACCTGAAGTATTCGTTCGAAGTCGCTTATTTTCTATATCAACTCTGTCTATACAATCTAAAATAACATGCTCGCCATCTAATACTGGAACAACCAAACCAAGGGCTAACTTACCCGTCAGATACCATTCAAACACCTCTTTCTCTGTTTGGCCTGACAAAGAAAGTTTAGCTGCTTGTTTAGCAGACCAACTAGCATTTTGCACATCAAGCACTAACGGTGAACTTCCTTGCTCATTTACTTGAGTCATTAAACTTGCGGTACGATTAATATAATAAGACAAACTTTTCAAGCGTCCTTGTACGCTTTGTAAAGAAGATGACTCTGCATTAGCAAGTACGCGTAATTCTCGCTCATAGAGCGCATTACATATTTCTGCAAAATCATTTTTTTGCGGGTTGGTTTGCCAAAGAGAGTTTTGAGACATCAATTAATAAATCAAGTAGTTATGGTTTAAGCATACTTGATTGTAGATAAAAAATACAACGCCAGATAAAGAAAAACCGAGTCTTCGCAGACTCGGTCTTTCACATACCTAAATAACTTTTAAAATTGAAGTTAATAAATTCAAGAGCAAGGCACTTGCACGGAGCTGACTTTAGTCAGTGAGTACATGTAACACGGCTATTGAAATAATTAGCAATAATTTTAATAGTTATTGTCCTTTGATTTCAGACAAACCATTATATACAGCTTTGTCACCTAAGAACTCTTCAATACGTAATAATTGGTTGTACTTAGAAACGCGGTCTGAACGACATAAAGAGCCCGTTTTAATTTGTCCTGCCGCGGTACCTACAGCTAAATCAGCAATAGTTGCATCTTCAGTTTCACCAGAACGATGAGAAATAACTGCAGTGTAGCCCGAGTCTTTAGCCATTTGAATCGCTGCTAAAGTCTCAGTCAATGAACCGATTTGGTTGAATTTAATCAAGATAGAGTTTGCAATACCTTTATCGATACCTTCTTTGAAGATTTTAGTATTGGTAACGAACAAATCATCTCCAACAATTTGTACTTTATCGCCAAGTAATTCTGTTTGGTATTTGAAACCATCCCAGTCTGATTCATCTAAACCATCTTCAATTGATACGATTGGGTATTCTTTGCAAAGCTCTCCTAAGAAATCAGAAAATTCATTTGAGCTAAATTGCTTGCCTTCACCTTTAAGGTCGTAAACGCCTTTACCGTCATTAGCGGCAGCATCATAAAATTCAGATGCGGCACAATCCATCGCCAACGTAACATCAGTACCTAACGTATAACCTGACGCAGCAACCGCTTCTTTGATTACCGCAAGCGCATCTGCGTTAGAAGCTAAATCAGGCGCAAAACCACCCTCATCACCAACAGCAGTATTTAACCCTTTGTTTGATAATACCTTTTTAAGAGCATGAAAGATTTCAGCGCCCATTCGTAATGCTTCAGTAAAGTTTTTAGCACCGACTGGCTGAACCATAAACTCTTGAATATCCACGTTATTATCTGCGTGTTCACCACCATTGATGATGTTCATCATAGGTACAGGTAAGCTATAAACACCTGGTGTGCCATTTAAATCAGCAATGTGTTCGAATAATTGTACACCTTTGTCAGCTGCGGCCGCTTTTGCTACCGCAAGAGATACAGCTAAAATAGCATTTGCACCAAACTTTTCTTTATTTTCCGTGCCATCTAAATCAATCATGATTTTATCGATGTTAGCTTGTTCAAGTGCATTTTGACCAATTAAGGCTGGAGTAATATCATTTTTAATGGCAGCAACAGCATTTAAAACGCCCTTACCTAAATAACGAGATTTATCACCATCACGTAATTCTAATGCTTCACGTGAGCCTGTTGATGCGCCAGAAGGTGCCGCAGCACGTCCCCAAGCACCAGATTCTAAATAAACATCGGCTTCAACGGTTGGGTTACCGCGAGAATCCATGATTTCACGAGCGAAAATTTTACTGATATTTGACATTATATTTCCTTCACAAACTTAAAAAAACAAAAACCGCAGCACATGGCTACGGTTTGTAATTACTTTGAACTAACTTAATTGCTGTTTTTGATGTTCAAAAGAGGCAGCAATAAAGCTTTCAAATAATGGGTGACCATCACGTGGAGTCGAATTAAACTCTGGATGGAACTGCCCGGCAACAAACCATGGGTGATCCGGTATTTCAATCACCTCAACTAAACTTTTATCGGTAGATAAACCCGAGAACACTAATCCCGCTTTGCTTAATTGTTCTCGGTAGTTATTATTTACCTCAAAACGATGACGGTGTCTTTCATTAATTGTTTCACTACCATATACGTCGCACACCTTGGTGCCTTTCATAAGGTGACACAATTGTGAGCCTAAACGCATCGTACCGCCCAAATCTGAATTTTCTGACCGGTATTCAACTTGGCCTTCTTCATCAAGCCATTCACTGATCAAGCCAATAACAGGGTGCGATGTTTGTGCATTAAATTCTGTACTATGAGCATCAGTTAAACCGGCAACATTACGTGCATATTCAATTAAAGCCACTTGCATACCTAAACAGATACCCAAATAAGGCACTTTATTTTCTCGAGCATATTGTGCGGTTAAAATTTTACCTTCAACACCACGTTCACCAAAGCCGCCCGGTACTAGAATCGCGTCTAAGTCTTTTAGTAAGTCTGTACCTTTCACTTCTATATCTTGTGAGTCAATATATTGAATATTAACGGTAACTTGATTTTTCAAGCCTGCATGCTTTAACGCTTCGTTCACTGATTTATAAGCATCAGGTAATTCAATATATTTACCTACCATACCTATAGTCACTTCACCCTTAGGATTTGCTTCATGGTAAAGTACTTCTTCCCATTCGGTTAAATCAGCTTCTGGTACTTCTAAACCAAAACGTTTAACAACTAATTCATCGGTACCTTGCGCTTTTAATAATGCAGGAATTTTATAAATGCTATCAACGTCACGCATTGAAATAACAGCTTTTTCTTCAACATTACAAAATAAAGCAATTTTAGCGCGCTCATTGTTAGGAATAGGTCTGTCAGAACGACAGACTAAAATGTCAGGAAAAACACCAATAGAGCGTAAGTCTTTTACAGAATGCTGAGTCGGTTTTGTTTTAATTTCACCAGCAGCAGCTAAATAAGGAACTAACGTTAAGTGCATAAACATCGCGCGCTCGCGTCCTACTTCTGTAGCTAATTGGCGAATGGCTTCTAAAAATGGCTGTGATTCAATATCACCTACAGTGCCACCCACTTCAACCATAGCAACATCGTAACCTTCCGCACCTTCAATAACACGACGTTTAATGTCATTGGTAATATGAGGAATCACCTGAATAGTAGCACCTAAAAATTCACCTTTACGCTCACGAGCTAATATATCTTGATAAATACGACCTGTGGTGAAGTTATTACGTTTAGTCATTTTGGTACGGATAAAACGCTCATAATGACCTAAATCTAGATCTGTTTCTGCGCCATCTTCTGTAACAAAAACTTCACCATGTTGAATTGGACTCATAGTGCCGGGATCGACATTAATATAAGGGTCAAGTTTCAGCATGGTTACTTTCAAACCACGTGCTTCAAGGATTGCAGCTAATGAAGCTGCGGCAATACCTTTACCAAGAGACGAAACCACGCCGCCAGTAACAAAAATATATCTAGTTGTCATGTCTACACCGATGTAAGGGAAATACAGAAATTTTTTGCTTTATTATTTTTAGCTAAAATGTTGCTGTTATTAGCCGTTTCTCTTGATGAGAAGAGCTAAAAAACAGGCTAAAAACGAATAAAGCAGGACGGGAAAATATTATACTTAAAATCAAGACTAACAACAATAACAACAGACTATTGAATAATAAAAATATGCGTTTTTTTATCGGACATAAATCGTTATTATACTTACACCACTTCTAAACTAAGTATTTCATGACAACTCAATTAGAACAGGTTTTATCAGCCATTGATGATATTAACCGCCAAGATCTTAATATCACGATATCAGAAGGGGAACAGTACCCTAAAGAATTAATATATGGTCAACGAATGACCGCTTGTTTAACTCAGCACTGGCCACAAGCAAGTGAACTATTACAAATAGCCGTGCGAGCTCAGCATATTAAACGTTGGCATTTAAAGCGCAATGAATTTGAACAAGGTAAGGCTGGTTATTATCAATGGCGCATTGCTTTAGGTAAATTTCATGCTGCATTAACAGCTGAAATTATGACTGAAGAAGGTTATAGCAAAGAACAAGGTGAACAAACTGCTTCTATTATTTGCAAGGAAAACTTAAAAAATAAAACATCAAGTCAACTGAACTCAGATAGTCAAACCCTAGAGGATGTTGCTTGTTTGGTATTTCTTGAGCATTACTTTGATGAATTTGCGGATAAATATCTTAAGCAAGATAATGAAGCTAAAATCATTCGTATTGTACAATTAACATGGAAAAAAATGTCTGAAGATGCTCATAACATTGCATTGCAGTTTTCATTGCCGAACCATTTAGCTGATTTAGTTAATAAGGCATTATCTTAAGAATAAAGTATTCTATGATTACTATTTGCTCTCTGGCATTCGCCATAAAAAGATAAATGGCCCAATAACGAGCAAGACTACCAAAAGTGTTAGCATTATATTTTGTAGCAAATAACTAGACCAAACCACCGACAGAATAATCATTAGCAGTGCTACTCTTTTGGCTTTTCTGGGAATACTTCGGTGCTGTTGCCATTCATGAATGAGAGGGCCAAAGGTTTTATTATTAAGTAGTTTACGTTGCATTCTTGGTGACGACTTAGCAAAACAGGCCGTTGCCATAATCAAAAAGACAGTTGTCGGTAAGATAGGAAGGATTGCCCCTAAAATAGCTAAGCCAACACAAAAAACGCCAGTGGCTTTCCATAAAAAAACTTTCACCTTGCTTCGAGTTGAAACGGGCACAGGGCACTCATCCATGGCTATAGTTGGCTTTATTACTGCTTTTTGAATTAGCGATTTCTGCTCTTGGTTCACAACCTGTCCCATACTTATAGTTCGTTTTACAAGTTAACGTTAGTTTTTACTTTAACTTTTACTTTATTGTTAGTGTCTCTGCTTTTTCTGATCAATAAATTATCACTTTCAAGTTGGTTCTTATTAACCAGTGACTTGGCTAACCTATCGTATAATAAAACATTAACCGATGCCGCCAAATTCATACAACCAACAGTAGGAACATATACAACGCTATCAGCATTATTGATAACCGTTTGACTAATTGTTCCATCTTCAGGGCCAAAAATATAAAGCGCTTGATCAGGGTGTTGAAAATGAGGCAATGGTATTGCGCCTTCAACTAAATCCACACAAACAATCTTAGTGTTAGGCGGTAAACAAGTACGTAAATGTTCAAGGCTTTCAAAATCATCTACACCCTTTAGTGGAATTTTTTCACGGGCATTTTTAGTGTCTGTATTGTGTTTCGAAGCATTGCGTTTTGAGCCGTTGAATTTTGCTGCATTTGCATAACGTTGTCCGGTATAAAACACTTGTTCAACACTGTAACAACCCGCTGCACGCATGACGGCACCGACGTTACTAGGACTTTTAGGATTAGTTAAACCTACTGTTACGTGGCTATTTTCAACCTGTAAGCGTTTTCCTAACTCAATGGTTGATAATAAAAGTTTAGTCATTATATTTCTCGGTTACTTCTCTTGCATTTTCACATTTTGCCAATACTGCTCTAATTGTTCTAAATCATGCTGAGCAAAACTTTGTTCTGATTGATTAACTTGCGCTTCCACACCATGAAAGCGCTTAGTAAACTTTTTATTCGCTCGGCGTAATAAAGTTTCAGGATCTTGCTTGGCATGGCGACATAAGTTCACCACAGCGAACAATAAGTCTCCAATCTCTTCTCCTAAAGCGATTTGATTAACTTCCTTAGCTTCTAATTCTTCTTTTACCTCAAGCACTTCTTCTTCGATTTTTGCAAAAACATCGCTAATATCATGCCAATCAAAACCGACATGAGAGCAACGTTTTTGAATTTTAGCAGCTTGCGATAAAGCCGGTAGGTTTTTCGGAATATCAGCAAGAATGCTAAGATTTTCTTGGTTGTTTTTAGTTTGACGTTCTTTTGACTTTTCATTTTCCCAATTGGCTTTTATTTGCGCATCGGTGCTTAAATCCGCTTCACTAAAAACATGTGGATGTCGACGAATAAGCTTTTCACAAATGGATTCTACAACACTGTCAAAATCAAACAATTGTTGCTCTTGACCAAGTTGACTATAAAAAATCACTTGGAATAATAAATCACCTAATTCTTTATTGAGTTCGGTAAAGTCACTTTGCTCTATAGCATCCACAACTTCATACGCTTCTTCTATGGTATGAGCGGTAATAGAAGAAAAATTTTGTTTTACATCCCACGGACAGCCAGTTTCAGGATCACGAAGTTGAGACATAATCCAACGCAATTTTTCGATTGAGGCTTCACTATTAACATTAACGTTTAACATTTATTTTCTCTTAATTTCTATACCCGTTACCATTCAAGATGCATGTTTCAGAGTGCTTGAGCAATTTCAGTACAAGGCTGCTACAATCTTTTTACTTCTACAACATCATCAAGTTGGCGAAGCTTTTCTAACACTCGTGTTAACAATTCGCTGCTAGTAACTTCCATTTTGATATTCATCACCATCGTTTGTTTCGTATTATCACTGTGACTTTCAATACCAATTATACTGACCTTTTCATTGGCAATTATCGTTGAAATATCACGAAATAACCCTTGGCGGTCACTCGCTACAATTTGTGTGCTCGCTTGATAACTTTGCTTATCATCAAGTCCCCATTGCACTTCAACAACACGCTCTGGTTGTTTATGTAATGCGTTAGCTAACTGTTCACAATCTTGACGGTGTACTGAAATTCCCCTTCCTTGAGTAATAAACCCAGAAATAACATCTCCTGGTACTGGAGAGCAGCATTTTGCCATATGCGTGAGTAAATTACCGACGCCTGACACTGTGATACCGTTATTATCTCCTGTGGTATTTTTTCCAACATGAGACTCCCTCACTAAACTTTGAGGATCAAGCTCTGGAACTGGATTAATTTTATCTTCAAGTTGTTTAAAGTAGTTAATGACTTGCTGTAAACGGGCGTTACCTGATCCTATCGCAGCATAGAGATCATCAACTGTTTTAACATTAAAACGAATAGCGGCGTCTTTTAGCAGTCCTTGATTCATCGTTAAGTGGCTTAATTTCGCTAATTCAGTTTCAAGTAACTCTTTACCTTGAGAAAGATGTTTATCTCTGTCTTGCAGTTTAAAAAAATGCTGAACTTTCGCCCTAGCCCTAGATGAATAAATATAATTTAAATTCGGGTTTAACCAATCGCGACTTGGGTTAGGCTGCTTGCTCGTTAATACTTCAACTTGATCACCGGTTTTCAATTGATGAGTAAATGGCACTATTTTGCCAAATACTTTGGCACCAATACAGCAATGCCCTACATTTGAATGTATGTAATAAGCAAAGTCTAAAGGGGTTGATCCCATAGGCAAATCAATCACATCACCCGATGGTGTGAATACATAAATTCGGTCTTCAAAAACTTGGCTACGAAGTTCATCTAACAATTCACCACTTTCAGACACATCGTCTTGCCACTGTAATATTTTTCGCAACCAACCAATTTTATCATCAAAGCTATTACTTTTTCCGGTAGCGCCACCTTCTTTATAGCGCCAATGTGCTGCCACACCTAACTCTGCATCATCATCCATTTGTTGGGTTCTGATCTGTACTTCTACTGATTTACCTTCCGGCCCCAAAACAACCGTGTGAATTGATTGATAACCATTAGGCTTGGGGGTCGCTACATAATCTGAAAATTCTTTACCCAAATGTTGCCATTGAGTATGTACAACGCCTAATGCAGAATAACAATTTTGCATTTTATCGACCACAACTCGAACAGCACGAACATCAAATAGCTGTTCAAAATCTAATGATTTTTGCTGCATTTTTTTCCAAATACTATAGATGTGCTTTGGACGACCGTATACCACGCCGTTAATTTGCAAAGCTTGCAACTGGTGATTTAAACTTCCAACAAAATCACTCATGTACTGTTCTCGTTCAAGGCGAGTTTCATCTAACAACTTGGCTATTTTTTTATAAACTTGCGGATGAAGATAACGAAAAGATATATCTTCTAACTCCCACTTTAATTGCCCAATACCTAATCGGTTAGCTAAAGGTGCATATATATTAGCGCTTTCTTTGGCAGCTAATACCCGACTTTCTTCGTCGTTATTTTTTTGTTCACGTAAATCACACAAGCGCTCAGCTAACTTAATGACAACCGCACGTACATCTTCAACCATCGCTAGCAACATGCGTCGAATATTATCAACATTGCCGGCACTACTTTGTTGTCTTAATCCTTTAATGGCAGCCATTTTCTCAACGCCTTGGCAAAGCATAATAATATCTTTACTAAAGTGCTCTTCAATAAAATCTCTAGTAACTAATTTACCTTCTAATAAAGGCGTTAAAAAAGCAGCGACTAAAGAGTCTGCGTCTAAATTCAGGCCTGATAGGATCTCTACCATTTCCATGGATTTTAACAAGCTAACTTCTTGTTGCTGAAAAAACTGAGCTACTTTTTCCCAAACACTTTCAAGTGCTTGTTGCTTTGCTTCTGATAAAGCTTGCTCTGTTAACCAATGTTTAAAATCTACACTGACAACTTGATGGGATTTTCGCACCGAAACCATGTTCTTTCCTTTGTTGATGCAAGCTTGGACCAACAGTAATTTGATTTTAAAATATATATACCCATTACACTTCAAGATGCAGGTTCAGCGTTACAGAGCGACTTCACTTTTAGGCGCATCAATGAAGTCATGGCATTCCCTTACAAATTGATGCAACAACGAAGTGATGTTGCTCTGTAACGCCCTTTGGGTGGGTTTTAAAAGACTTTAAGCAGCGTTATTAAATTTAAAAATGGAACAACCATTCTATTAACTTAATGCCTTGCCTAAAGTCTTTTAAATTCCCACTGAACTCTGCATCTTGAAGTATAATGGGTATAGAGTTACTTGCTAAACAATACCATAGTCTCAACATGCTTTGTTTGAGAAAACATATCAATAAGACCTATTTTTTTAATTTTATAGCCGTTCAAAAGCAGTAATTGAGTATCTCTCGCTAATGTAGTTGGCTCACAACTAACATACAAAGCAACTGGAATATCAAGTTTGATAACTTGTTCTATCGCTAATTCTGCGCCAGCTCTGGCAGGATCTAATAAAACTTTAGTAAACTTACTTTTTGCCCATTTCTTTGACTCTTTATTACTACTTTCATTAGTTAACCACTGACTATTCAGGTCAGCTTGAAAAAAACTACAATTATCAATATTGTTGAAAGCTGCATTGGCTGTAGCTTTATCTACCATACTTTGCACACCTTCAACACCGATAACACGGCTAACTTTATTAGCGAGAGGTAAACTAAAATTTCCTAATCCACAAAATAAATCTAATATATGGTCATCTGGTTCAGGCATAAGCCATGCAATGGCTTGCTTAACCATAGCTAAATTTACTTGCTGATTAATTTGGATAAAATCAGTATTTGAAAAATTGATTTGAATATCATCAACTAAACGATAATTTAAGTCGTTATCAACACATGCAGAGTCGTTGTCTTTATTTTTAAGCTCATTTTTAGAACTTTCATCCTCTTGAAAATAGATATGCCAGTTATTATCATCTGCATACTCTTGCCAAAGCTTACGATCATGTTCATTTATCGCCCTTATTTGGCGTACGATCAAAGTAAGCTTTTTCGGTGACTCATTCGACTTATCAATAAGAGAATTTTCAAGGTGTGGAATATCAGTACAAATAACTTCAATATGTCCGATAGATTTTTTTACACTTAGCTTGGTAATTAGTTCTTTTAATAGAGGGAAAATATTATCTGCAGGTTCAACGAGTACCGGGCATGATTTAACCGCAACAAGCTGATTAGTAGCTTTTTGCCTAAAACCAATCGTTGCTTGCGATTTTTTGTCAAACTGTACGCCTATTCTAGCTTTACGGCGATAGTGCCACTGTAAACTCATAATAGGCTCTTGCCACGCTAACTCTTTAAGGACATTGGCAGCAATTCCACTGCGAGAAAATAATTCAATAATTTTATTTTGCTTAAAGTTAAGTTGCTGTGAATAGTCAAGATGCTGTAAATCACACCCCCCACAAAGAGTGAAGTGCTGACACTTAGCTGTAACTCTGCTTTTACTTGCTTTATTTATTGCTAACAGTTTACCAAGTGCATATTTATTTTTTTGCTCAATTAGTTTAATTTCCACGTTTTCATTAGGTAAAGTGCCATTAATAAATACGGGCTTATTTTTACAATAGGCAACACCACAACCATTTAAATCTAACCTATCAACCTTTACTGTTAGTTTTTGTTTATCTTGAGCGTTAACTGGCTTTTTTGTGCTTACTTTAAAAAAATTTGCCATTATTGAATACCTAGGGACATTTTTTGATTATTTCTTAAATAAATAACTGATATCAATAACTTAAGTTGAATTCAACTTAAAAGTGTAATTTAACTAAGCATATGACATTATAGGTTTATCAGGATGATTATTTCACACTAGTTATTATATCTTAAATTTAAGTACTAAGTACGATTGAAAAATGCATAAAATAAGCCTCAAAGAATGGGTAATATTACTAACTATTGTACCAACAGCATTAATTAGCTTTGGCCTTGCTGGTTATTTTTCATATAACCGTAGTGCCGAGTTAGATGAGTTTTTAAATCTAAGGGCTCAAAGTATTATTGAACCTTTAGCTATTACCAGTAAAGCCGCTCTTATTAACAACAACCGTGAAAAACTGCGAAGCATTATCAGCGCGGCACACCGCAGCCAATCTAGCTTAGTCAAAAGCATTGCCATATTTACCATAGATAACCAAATTTTTGTGACTAGTGCCTACTACGGTAATATCAACTTAATGCGGTTAAAAGCAGGAGTAAAGATTCCAGCTTACACCCAAGGAGATCATTCAGATGATTTTATTATATTCCGCACCCCTATAATAGATGAAAAATTTGATAATATGAGCAGCGCTCCCCCCCTTGGTTATATTGCTATTCATGTTGACAAAAGTAGAATTAGGTTTAAGCAGCAAAGCCAATATATCATAGCCTTTACTATGGCTTTCCTTTCTGTCTTACTCAGCGGAATTTTTGCGCTTAAGCTTATTAGAAATGTGGCTAAACCGGTCAATTCTATGGTTCATGCCATCGACCGAATTCGAGAAGGTAAACTTGAAAGCCGTGTGAGTGGTCAGCTACTCGTTGGTGAGCTAAATTTTTTGAAAACAGGCATTAATGCCATGGCTCAATCATTGGGTAATTATCAAAATGAGATGCAAGGCAGTATCGATCAAGCAACAATTGACTTACGTGAAAGCCTCGAACAGTATGAAATTCAAAATGTAGAATTAAGTATTGCCAAGAAAAAATCTCAAGAAGCTAATAAAATAAAATCAGATTTTTTAGCCAATATGAGCCATGAGTTACGCACCCCGCTAAACGGGGTTATTGGCTTTACTCGACAAGTTCTTAAAACACCGTTAAGTGACTCTCAACGAGATTATTTACAAACCATAGATAGATCCGCCAATAATTTATTGACAATTATTAATGACATCCTTGATTTTTCTAAGCTCGATGCAGGAAAAATGGTAATTGAGAGTATCCCTTTTTCGCTCCGAGAGTCGATAGAAGAAAGCCTAATTCTCTTAGCACCCAGTGCTCATAAAAAAGAATTAGAATTATCAATAAAAATCGACAATTCTATTCCTGATTCATTATTAGGCGATGCTATGCGCATCAAGCAAATTATGAGTAACTTAGTAAGTAATGCAATTAAGTTTACTCAGCATGGTTCAGTTATTATTGATGTTACCTATAAAGTCATTAATGCTAAACGAGCAGCAGTAAAAATAACCGTTGCTGATACCGGCATTGGTATGAATGATGTACAGCAACAAGCTATTTTCAAAGCGTTTACTCAGGCAGATCAAAGTATTACCCGATTACACGGCGGTACGGGCTTAGGCTTAGTGATCTGCCAACGACTTGCTTTTGAAATGAAAGGAGACATAGGTTTTAGCTCAAATGAGAACGAAGGTTCAAAATTTTGGTTTAATTTTGAATGTGGCATGAATACACTTCCGCTTGCAGGTGAGCTAGATCACCTACGTTTAGCAAATAAATCTATTTTGTATTACGAACCTCATCCTCATAGCAGATCAGCAACCTTTGAGACATTACTTGATTGGCAAATGAAAGTTACTCAGGTAGAAAGCATTAACCAATTGAACGAAATACTCAGGCAAGAACAACAGCAAGAAAGTATCAATTTCGATTATGCTTTAATTGGTCATGACCAAACAGCAACAGCACTAAGTGATTTGAAAAAAATAATTACACAAGTTAAACCTCAAATAGCCAATGTACACTTAGCTATTAATAGTAACTCTCCTAGCTTGCAAGATGCTTTGATTGCAAGTGGTGCATTAAGCTGTTTGAGTAAACCAATTACTGCCAAGAAGCTTTATAGTGCTTTATTAGCTGAACCAGAAAACATTTCAACGCCAAGCAGAAAAATATTGCCAATAAAAGTACTCGCTGTTGATGATAATGAAGCCAATTTAAAGTTAATCAATGCCTTGTTACTTGAGCAAGTAAGTGAAGTTGTACTTGCTGATAATGGCGTAAAGGCACTTGAATTATGTCAAAGTGAAAATTTTGCACTGATTTTCATGGATATTCAAATGCCAGTGATGGATGGAATTAGCACACTTAAGGCTATTAGAAGTAATTCTTACAACGAAAAAACGCCAGTTATTGCAGTTACAGCTCATGCTTTAAGTGGCGAGAAAGAAAAAATGCAAAAGCAGGGTTTCAATGCTTATATGACTAAACCTATAGATGAAACGATGCTTAATCACATAATTTATGAATACTGTGATGTTAACTATTTCATAAACAACACTGAAAAAAACATATCAATACAATCAAAACCTTTATCGATAGTTCCTCAAACAGATAATGTTGCAAAAATTATTGATTGGCCATTGGCACTTAAAAGAACTGGCGGCAAAGAAGACTTAGCGAAAGAGATGCTAATAGGCTTAATCGATGGTTTATCTGAGAACCAGCGAGACATTAGTGAAGCAGTAGCAGAGCAAGATAATAATCGGCTCAAAAGCTTAATTCACAAACTAAATGGGGCTTGTTGTTATACGGGAGTGCCTAGTTTAACTGCTATTTGCCAAGAAATTGAAACTCAATTAAAAAAAGAAGTCCCTTTGGATAGTTTAGAGCCTGAATTTTTAGAGTTTTTTGAACAAATAGACTTAGTATTGGCACTGGCACCTAAAGTAATTTCAAAATTGAAGAATAAAGTTTCTGAAGCAGAGTTTTAATCTCTAATGTGGATATTCGGAGAAGTATTAATATCACCGTCTTCTGTGATTACAGCGACACCTGAACTACAAGTAAGTACAGCCAAACTACGACCTTGTTCATTGCGAACAAAAGACAACTCGTAACCAAACTTACCTAAACTACTCGCTGAAAATTTTTGTGCCAATGAGAGCTTATTCCACCAAATAGATTGCTCCGGTGCTCGTTGACGTCTTTCAAGCATAGGCTTCTCTTGTGCTTGCATATTAGCCTCTTATTTACACTTCTTGATACAACTAATAACCAAAAAATGGCTACAACTAAAGTAAAAATACTATGAGTACTCATGCCCTAGTGTAGTACAAAAATCAATCAAAATAAAATAAATATCAGCCGTGACGTTATCTTTTTACTAACTCTATGAAAGTGTGACAAAAGCAGTAGCATAAAGTTTTTCATCCGCAAGAGAAATATGCCAATGATTAGCTTTTTGTGATTTCGCAATATCTAAAGCTCGGTCTGAAAGTTCCAATACCGGTTGACCACTTTCAAGTGTTTTTATTTCTATGTGTTGGAAAGACACCCCATCCGCAATACCCGTGCCTAAAGCTTTAGCGGTGGCTTCTTTTCCAGCCCAACGCTTTGCAAGGTATCGAGCTGCAATATTATCTGAATTTAGATTTAAATCACAAAATTTTTTATACTCGTTAGGAGTCAACACTCGCTTTGCTAAGCGTTCACGAGTAGCTTCAGGCATAGAGATAATACGGCTGATTTCTATAATATCAGTACCAATACCAACTATAGGCATAGTGTTTCCTTTAAAGTTATATTCTAAGTACTAGAAACTAGGTTCTAGGCACTAAGTCTAATCTCTTCCTAGTGCCTTTGTCTTCCTAGCTTCTAACATTAATGCTTTCATATCCCTAACAGCTTTATCAAGACCGTCGATAGCTGCACGAGCAATAATGGCATGACCAATATTTAATTCTATAATTTCTTCAATAGCGGCAATAGGTTTAACATTGAAATAATTTAAACCGTGACCAGCATTAACTTTTAAACCAATGCCGTGAGCATATTTAATACCTTCAATTAAACGTGCTAATTCAGCTTGCTGTTCTGATTCGCTTGGTGCATCGGCATATTGACCAGTATGAATTTCAATATAAGGTGCACCACTCGCTAAAGCAGCATCAATTTGTGCTTTGTCTGCATCGATGAACAAGCTAACTTGAGTACCCACTGCCGCAAGTTTATCAACCGCATCAGACACTTTGCTTAGTTGACTGACAACGTCTAAACCACCTTCAGTCGTTAACTCTTCTCTTTTTTCAGGCACTAAACAACAAAAAGCAGGTTGAACATCGCAAGCTATGGCAACCATTTCATCGGTAACGGCCATTTCAAAATTCATTCGGGTATGCAAGGTTTGCTTTAATACATGAATATCGCGATCTTGGATATGACGTCTATCCTCACGTAAATGCACTGTTATACCATCGGCTCCTGCGTGTTCTGCAACACTTGCAGCATAAACAGGATCAGGATAATTAGTGCCTCTTGCTTGGCGTAATGTCGCAATATGATCAACATTCACACCTAAAAGTAATTCATTCATATTTTTCTCTCTTAATTTTTATTGTTTAGACACTTATTTATTTTACAAAAAGTTTTCGGCTATTTAACGGCTTACCATCAAGCAAATGATTAAGCACATCCCGCATTAATACTTTAAATGTTCGCCCAGCATCTTCATCTAGAAGCACTTTATCATGGTGAATATGTTCTGCAATAGTTTGCAAATGTTGGGTATTAAACCAAGGCGTGGTAATACTACCCACCGCATACCGGTAGGCGGGAATAAAACCTTGTTCAGCTATATAATAAAAGCCCGCAACATTGTTACTATTCTCATTAATCACGGGGCTAAAATCAAATGATAAACCTAATTCGGCCAACAAGCATAATTCAAACTGTCTAAGCTGTGGAGCTATAGGTAAATTTTCAGATAATGCTGAGAGTGTAGATTGATATTGATTAAATAAATCTTCGCAAACGATATCATTATTTAATAATCGTACCAGTAGCTCATTTACATAAAAAGCACTATAAAGGCTGTTTTTACTCAACGGATAGGACTTTGCTGAAGCCTCAACTTGAGTGATCCTTTTTAATGAATTACCTTTGTCTTTAAAAGTAAGCTTTAAAGGCAAGAAAGGTTGAATCATGCCTTTTTTAATAGAACGTTTAGATTGACCAACATAGACAAGCGCTGAGACTTTTCCTTCATCCTCAGTTAGAAGTTCAACAAGTTGTTGGTTTTCTTTGAAAGGGCGAGAATGAAGCACAAACCCATGTTGTTCTAGCTGTTTATTTGACATTACTTTAGTACTTAATCAAGCACGGATACTTTCTTTCAAAAAATAAGCCGATTACATGATCAACCAGAATAGTCATCACCGTAACCTAGGCTTCTCAAAGCACGCTCATCATCAGCCCAACCTGACTTAACTTTCACCCATGTCTCTAGAAAAACTTTACTATCAAACAAGTTTTCCATATCACGTCTTGCTTCTTGACCAATGGTTTTTAGGCGTTCGCCTTTGTTACCAATAACCATGCGCTTTTGACTATCACGTTCAACCAGTATTAACGCATTAATATGAATAATACCTTTATCATCCATTTTAAACTGCTCGATTTCTACTGTGGTTGAATAAGGTAGCTCATCACCCGTAAAACGAATAAGTTTTTCACGAATAATTTCTGATGCCATAAATCGACTTGACCTGTCAGTGATATGATCTTCTGGAAACCAAAAGTCACTTTCCGGTAAGCTCGCTAAGCAAAGCTTACGTATGGTATCTACGCCATGACCTTTACTAGCAGAAATAGGTACAATATCTCTAAAGTCATGCATAGCGCCAAGCTTTTGTAAATGTGGTAACAACCCATCTTTATCAACAATATTATCTATTTTATTGACTACTAAAATACAAGGGGAGCCACTTTTCTTAATTTTATTAAGTACTAACTCATCATCGGCTGTCCAATGAGTACCTTCTACTAAGAAAACAATAAGTTCAACTTCAGCTATAGAGCTAGTGGCAGCGCGATTCATTAAACGATTAATAGCTCGTTTTTCATCTGAATGTAGACCGGGTGTGTCTACTAAAATAGCTTGTCTATTATCTTCGGTAAGAATACCTAAAATACGATGCCGCGTTGTTTGCGGCTTACGAGAAGTAATGCTAATTTTTTGGCCAAGCAAAGCATTTAGTAAGGTTGACTTACCAACATTTGGGCGACCAACAATGGCGATTAACCCCGCATGGGTAGATTCATGGTTCATTAACTATTTTACCTTGGTATTTCTCTGCTTAAAGTTCATTTGTTCTAACTGTGCTAAAACTTGCTGTGCTGCCGCCTGTTCTGCTTTTCGTCTACTTGTACCTTTAGCAATAACTTCAGTATTAACAACTTCAGTGACACAACGTACAGTAAAGTGTTGATTATGAGATTGACCACTTGTATCAATAACGTCATAAACAGGCAAAGGAATTTTACGTCCTTGCAGATATTCTTGTAAGCGTGTTTTCGGATCTTTCTGTTCATTACCCGGTTTAATTGAACTTAGACGCTGAGCAAACCAAGTTAGAATTAATTGCTTACACTGAGACATATCAGAATCTAAATAAACAGCACCAATAATAGATTCAATAGCATCTTCTAAGATTGACTCTCGTCTATGACCGCCACTTTTTAGTTCGCCTGGCCCTAAAATAAGGTATTCACCTAAATTAAAATCTCGACCTATTTCAGCTAAAGTCACCCCTTTCACTAAACTAGATCGCATGCGAGTTAAATCGCCTTCATCATGTTTAGGAAATTTTTCAAATAAAGCTTCTGCAATCACAAAACCTAAAATTGAATCGCCTAAAAACTCTAACCTTTCATTATGCTGACCTTTAGCACTACGATGCGTTAGAGCTTGAATTAGTAGCTCTGGCTGGATAAAACTATAACCAATTCTTTTTGATAATCGATTAATGGCCATAGCACTAACTTGGTTTTTATTCGACATTAGTTTATTGCGCCAATACGTTCAAAACGTATGTTTGTTGGTACCCAACTAGGCAAAAAGCTATCATCTGTGCGTTCAAAATCAAAACTCATCCAAATAGCCACCGCTTGACCAACAAGATTTTCTTCAGGTACAAACCCCCAAAAACGTCCATCTAAGGAATTATCACGGTTATCACCCATAACAAAATAGTGACCTGCAGGTACCACAAATTCATCTTGAGCAGTACCAGCCTGTGGAAAGTAATGCCCTGTTCTTGGCATGGTGTTTTGATCATTTAAAATATTATGCGTTTTATTAAACATAACAGCTTCAAATTGATTCATACCTCTTTTTGCGTCAGGACCTTCATATTTGTTAGTAAAATTATTGGCTACTTGTACAAAGTCAGGGCACTTGGCATCAGACTCTTTACAAACCTTTTTAATATACAAAGACTTATTTCGATAGATAATACGCTCACCAGGCAAACCAATAACGCGTTTGATGTAATCAATACGTGGATCTTGTGGGTATTTAAATACCACGGCATCACCTCGTTCCGGCAAACTGACCTCAAAAAATTTATTGCGTGCAACAGGGTCTCTTAAGCCATAATTAAACTTATTAACTAAAATGAAGTCTCCATCAAGTAACGTTGGCATCATAGAACCAGAAGGAATTTGAAAAGGTTCATAGATAAAAGAGCGCAAAATCAATACAAAGGCTATTACAGGAAAAATTTGCACTGAGGTATCAACTAAAGGTGATGGCTCCATCAATGTTGCAATAGTTTCTTTAGTAAGTTCAGCCGAACTTTGTTCCTGCGCTGAAATTGCATTTAATTTACGTTGAGGTGCTAAATAAAATTTATCTGCAAACCAAACAATGCCTGTGATTACAGTTATTGCAACTAAGATGATTGAAAAATAAACGGCCATATTTGTCCTAGTGTAATGTTGTTAAATATCGAGCCTAAGCAAAGCACTTGGGTTGCTAACTACTCGTTTGTCTCTATTGTTATACGCAGCTAATTATCTAACTTAAGTACGGCTAAAAACGCTTCTTGAGGTACTTCAACATTACCCACTTGCTTCATACGTTTTTTACCATCTTTTTGTTTTTGCAGTAATTTCTTCTTACGGCTAATATCACCACCGTAACATTTAGCGGTTACATTTTTGCGTAACTGTTTAACCGTCGTTCTAGCGATTACGTTATTTCCGATAGCCGCTTGAATTGCTATATCAAACATTTGACGATGAATAAGCTCTTTTAACTTATCAACTAACATACGACCACGTGAAACAGAGTTTTCTCTGTGCGTAATCATCGCTAAGGCATCAACTCGATCACCATTTATCATTACATCAACTCTGACCATATCCGCAGCTTCAAAACGAATAAAATGATAATCAAGAGAAGCATAACCTCGACTGGTTGATTTCAACTTATCAAAAAAGTCCATAACCACTTCAGCCATAGGTAACTCATAAGTAACAGCCACCTGATTGCCATGAAAAACAAGATCTTTTTGCACACCACGCTTTTCAATACATAAGGTAATAACGCTACCTAGGTATTCCTGCGGCACTAAAATATTCGCTTGTACAATAGGTTCACGAATTTCGTCAATATTATTAATCACGGGTAAATCAGCTGGGTTATCAATGGATAAAAGCTCACCATTAGTACAAGCAATTTCATAATTTACGGTTGGCGCCGTGGTAATTAAATCAAGGTCATATTCACGAGCCAAGCGCTCTTGAATAATTTCCATATGCAACATACCAAGGAAACCGATACGAAAGCCAAAACCTAATGCAGACGAGTTTTCAGGTTCAAAAAATAACGATGCATCGTTAAGACTTAATTTATTAAGTGCATCACGAAAATTTTCATAATCATCTGAGCTGATTGGAAAAATACCGGCGTAAACTTGTGGTTGTGCTTTTTGGAAGCCAGGCAGTGCTGAGTCTGTTTCTTTTTTACTTATAGTAATGGTATCACCTACAGGCGCACCATGAATTTCTTTAATACCTGCGATGATAAAACCAACTTCACCAGCACGTAATATATCTGTTTCTGTTTGCTTTGGAGTGAAAATACCTACTTTATCAATTTGGTGAACTTGGCCAGTAGACATCACTAACATTTTATCGCCTTTTTTAACTTCGCCATTCATCACTCGAACTAGCGACACAACGCCTTGATAATTATCAAACCATGAATCAACAATTAAGGCTTGTAACGGGGCATCATACCTACCTTCAGGAGAAGGTATATTTGCCACAATTGTTTCTAAAACATCTTCAATACCAAGGCCTGTTTTTGCTGAACAAGTCACTGCATCAGTAGCGTCAATACCTATAATATGTTCAATTTCTTCACTTACGCGCTCAGGATCAGCTTGCGGCAAATCTATTTTATTTAAAATAGGTAGTACCTCTAAATCCATTTCAATCGCGGTATAACAGTTAGCTACCGTTTGTGCTTCAACACCTTGACCTGCATCCACAACTAACAAAGCGCCTTCACACGAAGCTAAAGAACGGGAGACTTCATAAGAAAAATCAACATGCCCAGGTGTGTCAATAAAGTTAAGTTGATACGTTTCGCCATCTTTAGCAATATAATCTAAGGTAACACTTTGTGCTTTAATGGTGATACCGCGCTCACGCTCAATATCCATTGAATCAAGCACTTGCGCTTCCATTTCACGTTCCTGCAAACCTCCGCAATGTTGAATTAGACGATCAGAAAGCGTTGATTTTCCGTGATCGATATGAGCAATAATTGAAAAGTTACGTATGTTTTTCATAAATGGAAGTTCAGATAAAAAGTTATTAATTCAAGAGTGGCGTGATTTTAACGAATTTAGCGCGCTGGGGCTATCTTTTGTTCAGAATTTGTCAAAAGCTCTATAAGTGAACATCAATATTCTTCACATCAAGCGGCTTGGGTAAAACCCTCAAAATTTCTGGCTGTAACCTTTTTTGTTTATTTGGTTTACTTTGAAAGTGTTTGGCTAAACGATATCCTAAATAACCACCCAGAATACCGATAACTACTCCTATTAGCTCATGAGACAACATTTTTTCCTGTACCAACCATTGACCCAATGCCGAAAAAGAAAAAAGCCCAAAAACAGGGAGTAAATAAACTTGCCAGGCACTTTTCAATACGTCAACTTCAGGTACTGTGAGCACAACACAATCGCCAACATTAATAGTCTGGCTCTCCAATGACTTTGGATGGCGTAAGGTAAACGAAAGATTTTTATGGGGAATAGCTTGGGCTACTTGTCCATTTGCACAAGTATTCACTTGTGAACAGCTATTACAGGTAGACTTTATTTGACTTACTACCGTAATTTCTCCGTATTCAATGGCTGTAACAGTAGCTAATTCTTCCATTACGGTGTGACAAGCTTTCTATTAAAGCTCACCGAACTAACAATTCTTTTAGCTGTTTCTAATGGGATCTTGCCAACCACACTAACTTCAATATTATTGACAACCTGACTCAACACTAATGTAGCGCCGTCATTGGCAAACTCTATTGCTCTTTGCTTTTCTTTACTCGGGTTAACATACACAGAAACATCAACCAAACCATCATTAAAAAGCATAAATTCAACCGTTTGTTTGCTTGTATTTATACGGTGCCTGTCTGATTTCACTGGTTCAAAACCATTAGGTAACCAATTGACCTGCCAAGTTAAATCCGCATTCTTCTGTTGCGCTGATATATCTATAATTTCAGGCAACTCAGTTAGTTGTAATTGTTTCAAGTTATCAGATATTGTGTCGGTTATTTCTAAGTGAGTAAATTGAATTTGTTCGAGTAACTTACCTTTACGTGTTATTACTGCTAGCTTTAATAACAAGCCACTTTGTTGATCTAACCAGAGCCAGTATCCAAAACGGTGAGAATCTTTTGGCACGATACGAACCAGCTGTGCTGCTCTACCTAACACTCTGTTTTTCCCTACAGAAACAAAGTGATAATTATTTTCTAACACACTGATATCTCGACCAAATACAGTAGGTATAGGGCCACTTATTTGTTCAGAACTAATAGAATATGGCGTATATTCTGGTTCAATATAACTAACAGTATTATTAATTCGCAAAATATCGCGACGAGGACCATTAAGTAACGCTAATATTTCAAGTTCTATATTTCCTTCACTTACAGTTTCATTCACTGATTCATTTTCATTAGCTTGCTTTTTTATAATGCCATGAAGCCAATGGTAGGGCTCTGCTTGGTTGTTTTTAACCACAACAAATGAGGTGTTAAAGTTTAGCTGTCGTAAAGATTGAGAGAGATGATCCAAAAATGACTTTGCTTGTTCTGTATCAGCAGATACAGCAGAAAAGCTAACAAATAAACTCGTAATACAAGCAAAACTGAATGATGCAAATGACTTCATATTTTCTCAAAAATTTTAGGCATTAAAAAAGTGAATAACTTAATTATACCAAGTTAATTAAGTTATTCACTTTTTTTAATAGGGGTGGTAAAGCTTTAGTTATCTAGTTAGTTTTTTCTAACTCTGCTTTTTCTTCAGTATTTGAACTTATATTGTTAATTGTTTTTACTGCACTAAGTTTAATTTGTTGGTGGTGATCAGATAATAGAGCGTGAAAACGTCGTTGTTGCTCAATTTTTTGTTCAAAAGCAGCTTGTTGTTGTGATTTTGTATTTTGCTGATAATTAAAACTAACCGGATTTGCAAAGCCACCTAAAGGCTTAGTTTGTACTATTTGGCTAGGTGTAATAACTTCATTAGTATCAGCAGTATTCTGTTGTACACCTATAATCATTAACCCTGCAGCAGAAGCTGCAATAGCTAATTGACCAACAGGTCTCATAAGTTGAATTACTTTAGCTTTCATACCACTTAAGATTTTAGTATTCGATGCACTCGGTGCAAGCACCGTTGGCTCATCAGCAATTGCAGATGCAATTTGTGCTGATAAATCTAATTGCAATGTTTGCGGCATTTCATTACGCATCACATCACCAATCAAATGATAGCTCTGCCATGTACTTGTTAAGTGTTCATCCTTGAGTATCTCATCAATAGCATGCTCTGACTTTTGGTCAGGAACATGATAATTATCAACTAACGATGATATTGTCTCAAACTTACTTTCACTCATACTTTAACCTTTAAATTCGTACCAAAATTGGCACTAAAAATTGATAACTTTTTCTAATTAACAGCGTTTAACTACTCACCACAACTAATATTAATCTTTTAGTAATGGCGTTATCTTTTTGTCTATAGCATCACGAGCTCTAAAAATCCGCGAACGAACAGTGCCTACGGGGCATTCCATAATCGTTGCAATTTCTTCATAACTTAACCCTTCTATTTCTCGAAAATTTATAGCAATCCTCAAGTCATCAGGTAATTGTTCTATAGTATCAAAAATAACTTTTTTAATTTCTTGGGTAAGCAGCACTTTTTCTGGTGAAGCATTTTCTCTCAACGCATCCCCACCATCATAAAATTCTGCATCTTCCACTTCAACATCATTACTTGGTGGCTTACGCCCCAATGCAACACTGTGATTTTTTGCACAGTTTACTGCTATGCGATATAACCAAGTATAGAATGCACTTTCCCCTCTAAAATTGGGTAAAGCACGATAAGCTTTAATAAAAGCTTCCTGCACTATATCAGGCACATCGCTGTGATTACTTACATAACGTGACACTAAGTTAGCCACTTTATGCTGATACTTTGTTACTAACAGGTTGAAGGCATTTTTATCGCCTTGCTGCACCCGCTCAACCAATGCTTGGTCGACGTTCTGTTCGCTCATTTGAGCCATTTCTCCTAAATATACCCTATAAAAAACCAGGGTAAAAAATCACTTTACACATTTGGCTCATAACAAACGCATCAATTAAGACTACACAATTTAAAAAAAGTTCTTTTTTATTTTACTTTTTTTATATTTTAGTCTTATTCGTGTTTGTTAATCCTATTATCAAGCGCTAATAAACGTTAATATCTGACTATAATAACTGATTTTATTTAATATTCGTAATATATACTCATGATACTTCAAAATCTCTGTTTCAGGATGACTGAGCGATTCATGCTCAAGGCGCATATTTTTATTAATGGTTGTTCCCTTAAAAAAAGGTGCTACGCAGGGGATGATTTGCTCAGCCATCCCCGTAGGGCGAGTTTAAAAGGCTTATATGCAGCGTTATTGATTTCGATAAGGGAACAACCATTCTCTTCAATCAATGCCTTGCCTCTATGCCTTTTAATTCTCGCTGAAACAAGTATTTCGAGGTAACGTGAGTATATGAATCAACAAAACAATTGTGACGTTTTAATTATTGGCAGCGGTGCTGCTGGTTTAACACTTGCATTACATTTAGCAAAAAGTGCTGATGTTGTCATTTTAAGTAAAGGACCACTAAATGAAGGGTCAACTTATTATGCACAAGGTGGAATAGCGGCTGTTTTTGATGAAAATGATAGTATCCAAGCACATGTTTCTGACACCATTATTGCTGGCTCCGGCTTGTGTGATGAAAATTCAGTTCAATACACCGCAGAGAATGCCAGAGCTTGTCTTGATTGGTTAATTGAACAAGGTGTTGCTTTTGATAAAGAAGAAAATGCTCATGGTGAAGATAAATATCACTTAACTCGTGAAGGTGGACATAGTCATCGTCGTATTCTTCATGCAGCAGACGCTACAGGAAAAGTTATTCAAACGACTTTAGCCCAACGCGTTAAGCAACATTCACGTATTCGTGTCTTTGAACGTTACAACGCCATTGATCTTATTTGCGAACCAATCACAAAAACTGATGACAAAAAACAATGTATTGGTGCCTATATTTGGAATAGAAACAGTGAAAAAGTTGAAAGTATTTATGCTCAAAAAACTATTTTAGCGACTGGCGGTGCTAGTAAGGTTTATCAATACACGTCTAATCCTGATGTTGCAAGTGGCGATGGCATTGCTATGGCATGGCGTGCAGGCTGTCGCGTAGCAAATATGGAATTCAATCAATTCCACCCCACCTGTTTATTCCACCCTGATGCGGGTACTTTTTTATTAACTGAAGCCCTACGTGGTGAAGGGGCAAAATTAAGGCGACCTGATGGTAGTCGATTTATGCCAGCTTTCGATAAACGCGCTGAATTGGCTCCACGAGATATAGTTGCCCGTGCGATAGATTTTGAAATGAAACGTTTAGGCGTTGATTGTATGTACCTCGATATAAGCCATAAATCTAGTGATTTTATTAAACAACACTTCCCGACTATTTATCAGCGTACTAAAGATTTAGGTATTGATATAACGAAACAACCAATGCCAATAGTTCCAGCTGCTCACTATACTTGCGGTGGCGTTATGATAGACCAGCATGGCAGAACCGATATTCACCAGCTTTATGCAATAGGTGAAATGTCATATACAGGGCTACATGGCGCTAATCGCTTAGCAAGCAACTCACTACTTGAATGTTTAGTTTATGCTCGTGCTGCTGCATTAGAAATTAGTGAGTCGTTAGAGCAAAACAATTACTTTAAAACACTACCTCGCTGGGATGAAAGCCGAGTGACAGATTCAGATGAAGAAGTAGTCATTCAACATAACTGGCATGAGCTTCGTTTATTTATGTGGGACTATGTCGGTATTGTCAGAACAACGAAAAGGCTTGAACGAGCATTACACCGCGTTGAATTATTGCAGCAGGAAATACAAGATTATTATAGAAACTTCAAAGTAAGTAATAATTTACTCGAGTTAAGAAATTTAGTGCAGGTAGCTGAATTAATTATTCGCTGCGCCCTTGAGAGGAAAGAGAGTAGAGGTTTACATTACACTCTAGACTTTCCAAATACCCTAACTGAAGCTAAACCTACAATACTTGTCGCTAAAAGCAGCTCCAATAAAAGTTTAGTACCTAACTCTGATGATCGAGTTGAGTAATAATATTTGATATGCGAGAAAAGTCTTGTTGACTTAAGCTGTCTCGGTAAATAAAAAATCTTGTTTCTTTGGAAGTATTATTATCATTGAAAATTGAGTTTACTGCGAACATTGGCTGTACTGTCAACGGTTGTGCTGTTAATGGTTGTAACACCAACCAACACCCTAAAAAGCTAAATCGACTATTTACTTGCAATTGATAGTGATTATTACCATCAAAAGTGCAAAGTCCTTGGTTGTTAAGTTCAAACGTTGAAACAATAATATGATGCGAACGTTGCTTAGCCAGTAAAAAACCTAATAATACAAAGGTCATCACTACTACAGCTAATACTATATGGTAAGCATAAGTAAAAAATAGTAGTAATAATAATATAGAAGCAATGGTACTCCCTGTATAGAGCAAAACTTTATATCGAGACTCTTTAACGCAAATACTATACTTTGACGCGCTTGAGAATAAATTGCACCATGGCGTTAAGTTCACTGTCTTCACAGGTTTTATGCCCCATAAACCAAGCAAATAAATCAGGATCTTGCTCAGTAAGTAAACGTTCAAAAATTCGTTGATCAGATGCTGTTAAATCATCATAAGCTTCATCAACAAAAGGAATAAAAAGTACATCCAACTCTAGCATGCCACGACGACAAGCCCATTTTAATCTAGCTTTATTGACGACAGGTTGAGAGTCAGGCTCAATAGAATTTACTGCAGTTGACATATTAATTGACCTAAAAATGAAAGTAACATTATTTACTTAGGCATAGTGTAACAATAACATTAGTTTACTCGCCAATTAATTCCACATTTTTTTATTTAAACTTGGTTTATTACTTGAATTAAAGCCAATTCACCCTTATTTATCTCTTATACTCATAATGCTAATCACTGTGAAGCTTTCCCTTATGCCAATAAACCTTGAAGCAAACCTACCCACCTTAGAACAATTGCCCAACACTTATTTAGTTTCATTATCACATTATAGTGCTATTTCAATATGTGGTGAAGAACAAAGCAAATACTTACAGGGTCAAGTAACCTGTGATGTAACAATGAGCACAGAGCACAGTTTGCTTGTTGGCGCCCATTGTAATGCTAAGGGAAAAGTATTTAGTGTGTTTCGTTTAATAAGTCGAAATGCTGCCCACCTTTTAATTCAACCTAAAGCAAGCATCGAGTCTTCTATAGCAGAGCTTAAAAAATTTGGAGTTTTTGCCAAAGTTGAGATTTCAGAAACAAATGATTTAGGATTTTTCGCACTCGTTGGTGAAGATGCAGCAAGACTATTGCAAAACAGCTTCTCTCGTATTCCTGACAGTCTTAATCCTGTAGTTCAATCAGATTCAACCACCCTCGTTTATATAGCGGGCAAACAGGCACGTTATTTATTAATTGATACAACTGCAACGTTAGAAAGCGTTTTGCTTGATATCAATTTACCTATTTATAATAGTGCAGTGTGGGATTTACTTGAAATCAGTGAAGGTTTTGTACAGCTTTCTAATGAAAGTAGTGGTGAATATGTGCCACAAATGCTTAATCTACAAGCCGTAAATGGCATCAGTTTTACTAAAGGCTGTTACTTAGGTCAAGAAACCGTGGCGCGTATGCAGTATTTAGGCAAAAATAAAAAAGCATTATTTTCATTATCATCCACTTTAAAAGAGCCGATTAAAAGTGATGATATTATCGAAAAACAGCTAGGTGAAAACTGGCGTAAAGCTGGCGACATCTTATGTACTTATCAAGCTGATGACGGTACTTGTTACTTTCAAGCAGTTTTAGGCAATGACGTAGATAATTCAACTCAGTTAAGAGTGAAATCACAACCAGAGTCTATAATGCAGATTGAAGCATTGCCTTATTCTTTAACAGTTGAATAATTTAAAAACGTTAACTTCAAACATAATTTAAGACTTAATTCAAAACACAATATTAAAAAGCGGACAGATAAATGAAAATTTCGAACAGCTCAGTGGTAGTAATGCACTACGCAGTTTCAGACAGTGAAGGCACTTTAATCGATAGCTCTTATGATCATAAACCTATGGCCATTATTCAAGGTACAGGTTATTTAATTCCAGGACTTGAAGATGCATTAATTGATCATCAAGTCGGTGATAAGTTTGAAGTAGCAGTGAGTGCTGAACAGGCTTACGGTGATCGTCATGATGAATACGTACAAACAGTGCCAAAAGAATTGCTACAAGGTGTTGAAGACTTAACCGTTGGTACTCAACTTCGTGCAAGCACCGATGATGGTGAGCAAACCGTTATTGTAATTGATGTTACAGAAGATGAAGTAACCGTTGATGGTAATCATCCTCTGGCAGGACTTGACTTAAGCTTTGACGTAGAAATTTTAGAAGTGCGTGAAGCGACGGAAGAAGAACTCGCTCATGGCCATATTCATAGCGAAGGCGAAGGTTGTTGTGGTGGACACGATCATAGTGATGAGCATGGTGAAGAAAAAGAAGGCTGCTGCGGTGGTAATGACAAAGCCGAAGAAGAGAAAAAAGAAGGGTGTGATAGCAATGGCGGTTGTGGTTGCAGCCACTAGCTATCAAGTTACGAGTAAGAAAGTTGCGAAGTACCGTTAGTCTTCGCAACTAGAAACTCGCATTCTCGCCACTAACATTTAATCTTTAAAATTAGTAAATTGAAAAGATTGCTCTAACTCTGCTTTTCGTACTGCCTGCATCACGGCTTGTAATTCATCACGCTTCTTTCCTGTTACACGTACTTGTTCGCCCTGAATTGCCGCTTGAACTTTAAATTTCTCGGCTTTAATTAGCTTAACAACTTTCTTGGCAACATCTTGTTCAATACCTTCTTTAAAGGTAATTTGTTGACTCCAGTTTTTACCTGTCGCTGAAGCATCACCTACGGCCATAGCTTTAGCATCAACGTTACGCTTAGTTAATTGGCTGCGTAACATGTCACAAAGCTGCTTCAGTTGAAAATCGCCCTCAGCTTTCAACGTTACAATGGGCTTTTTCCACTCAAAACTTGCCTCTACACCACGAAAATCAAAACGAGTACTTAATTCACGATTGGCATTATCTACCGCATTGCGTACTTCTTCTAAGTCAGTTTCAGAAACTATATCCATTGATGGCATAACTATACTCTTATTATTTATGATGAAATATAATGTCATTATACCTAGGGATAAAAGGCAAACAAGCAGGCTTTAGCAGAATTTATCATTCACATTTATTATCCACAATTATCATTAGCGTGATAATATCTATTCATTGTATTTTTATGTCTGATAACTTGTGAAAGCACACCATCATCTAGCCTTTTTTATATTAATCCTTTGTGGTGCAAGTTTACTGTTTTTTTCCAGTGAACTATTATTGCCTGATTCAATCAAAAAATTAGTATTCCGCTCTCCTCAAATAGATACTATTGGCCACTTTATTGGGTTTTTCGTTTTATCTTGGCTTGCTTCTTCGATATTAAAACTATCTTTGCTAAGCACTTTTTTCACTTTAAGTTTTTATGCTGCATTAAGTGAGTTAGGACAATATTATTTAGGGTTTCGTAATGCTGAATTCAGTGATTTTTTTGCTGACATTGCTGGGATTAGTTTGTATATTTCTCTAAAATATACTTATTTACAATATAAATTATTTACTTTAAAAAAAATAATACAGACAAAGCAAGCAGCACAAGCGAAACTAAATTAATGAATATTGTCATTATCGGTCAGGGTGCTATGGGATTACTTTGGTATCACCATATTCTACAACATTTGGAAGATGACTGTGGATATAGTAATGCTCAATTACATTTATTATCTTCAAATAGATCACTTTCAAACAGGTCGGATTCAAACAAAAAACCATCAGCCTATGAACAATATTCTTTCACTGATAAGCTTGGCTTAGATCACCACGGAAAGATTAACTACGCTCAAACTAAAAATATTCAAATGGCTGACATTATTCTGCTGTGTTTAAAGTCATTTCAAGTAGCTTCCATCCTAAAAGAAATATTAGCTACATTGAAAAACAATGCAAGTATTGTTCTGGCTCATAACGGTATGGGAACATTAAACGAGCTCCCAAACAATATCGAAAAAAAGCATAATATTTACACCTTACTCACGACCCATGGCTGCTTACGTTCAGCGCCTTTAACCATAACTCATACTGGTGTTGGCTCGACAGATATTGGCTTACTTTCAGGTGTTACTAATTTAGAGCAGCAACAATCGCTTACTCAATTATTAAATACGGCACTTCCTAAAGTACAATACCATGAAAACATAAAGCACAAACAATGGTTAAAATTGGCAATTAACTGCGTTATCAATCCATTAACAGCAATAAATAATGTCGATAACGGCCAAATAAACCATGTTGAATATTTGCCAACAATAATAGCATTGCTTGAGGAAGTAGTAGCTGTGGCAAAAGCTGAGAGTGTGATATTAGATTTAGGCGAGTTAAAAAGAATAGTTGAAGAAGTAGCACAAGCAACAGCTCAAAACATCTCATCTATGCGCTGCGATGTGCTAGCAAACCGCACTAGTGAAATAGATTATATTAACGGTTATATTCATCGCTTAGGTATTAAAAATAGTATTGCCACACCAGAAAATACAAAGATGTGGCAACAAGTGAACAACCTAGGTCCTAGGGGCGATACACCTTCACATTAGTAAAACCATTATCGATTAAATAAAGAGCCTGCAACTTACTCATCACGCCATGATCACAATAAAGTAAATAATCCTTACTCATATCTAAATCACCAAACTGAGTTGCCAATTTATAAAATGGAATATGCTGAACTTCAACCTTATCAAGTTCTAATGGCTTGTCTTCTTCTTCTTCGGGGCTACGGATATCAACCACAACCGCATTAGCTGGGATATTTTCAACAAGATCTACAGCATGAATCTCTTCTTCAGTTTCTTTACCAATATCGCGAATGTCAAACACGCGAGTTTCACTAACAACTTTATCGAGAATAGCAAAATCGAAATTATCTTCTTCTGCTTCGACTTTAGAGATAATCGCTTTTACTGTAGGCTTTTTCGAAATAACACCACAATATTCAGGAATGGTTTTAGAAAATTCTTCAGTACCAATTTTACGGGCAACATCAATAATATCTTGCTTATCATAGGCAGCTAATGGACGTAAAATAAGCGTATCAGTAACACGGTTAATAACATTTAAATTAGTGAGTGTTTGACTAGAGACTTGACCTAAACTTTCACCCGTAACTAAGGCTTGAATTTTACCCTTTTCAGCAATTTTACTGGCCGCACGCATCATCATTCGCTTGAGCACTACACCCATTTGGCCATTTTCTACTTTTTCTAATATCTCTGCTACCACAGGTTCAAAATCAACAGCAAAGAACTTAACCTTATGAGATGCACCAAACTTATCCCATAAGTAATAACTTATCTGTTTAACGCCTACTTCATGTGCAGAGCCTCCAAGATTAAAGAAACAATAATGAGTTCGAGCACCTTTTTTGATCATTTGATAGCTAGATACACCAGAATCAAAGCCACCAGACATTAGCGATAAAACATCTTCTTGCGTGGCAATGGGAAAACCACCTAAAGCTTTATGTCGCTCAGTAACAATAAATAAATCTTTATTCTTTATTTCTAAACGCACTGTCACATCAGGTTTCGTTAATTTAACTTTGGCACTTTCTACCGCTTGATTTAAACCACCACCAACGTATTGCTCCACTTTCAGAGAGTTAAATTCGTGAGAACCGGTTCGTTTCACGCGAACACAAAACGTTTTATTTTCAATCGTTTTAGCATGAACTGCTAAAGTTTTTTCATAAATATCATGAACATCAATAAAGTCTGTTTGCTGAACTTCTAAGAACATCGGCACACCAGGAATACACTTAAGTGCCTCCACTAAGCGTTCACGATTTTCAGGGCTATTATTTTTGGTATTTACTTCAACGTTATCCCAGTTCATTCGCGTGGTAACTTGTTCGTCAACACGACGTAAAACATTTTTAATATTCGATTCTAAAATCTTAGTAAAACGTTTACGAACAGGGCGAGACTTTATGGTGATTTCAGCTTGCAGCTTTACGATAAATTTCATCGATAATGGCCTAAATAATAATGACGATAAGAATAATGGCGCACATTATACACGAAAAAAGCCATCAGTATTATGCTGACAGCTTTTTTAATACGACAAAAGGTAATTTTATTCTATCAATTGAATAGGCTCGGTTTCTTTTGCCTTACCTTGATTAATTGATATCTCTACACGGCGATTTCGACGACGGTTTAAAGCATTAGTATTAGGGACTAATGGACGAGTATCGGCATGACCAACCGCTTTTACCCTGTTTGCATCAAAGTCTGGCACCTTGATCAATTCATGAACAATCGCCACAGCACGCTTACTTGATAAATCCCAATTAGAGTCAAACAATTCTGAGTCAACACCTCTGTCATCAGTATTACCTGAAACCATAATTTCACCCGGCATAGTATTTAACAGTTCACCAATCTTCCTGATAATGGGTTTAAATTGAGGTTGTAAAAAAGCTGAACCCGACGGAAATGAGCCATTTTCACGAATACGAATAGTCACTTGTTGACCAAGAGACTCTAATTCAATAGCACCATCTTGAATCTGCTTCTCTAGCTGCTCTGCAACTTTTTTAACAAGATCATTCACTTGCTCTTGAGCTGCACTTTCCATTTGTTCTTGAGCTTTTTGCAAAGCCTCTGCAGACATTGCATCTTCAGTATTCTGTGCTTGTCCACCGCGCTCTTCACCACGTTGTTCTTGACGACCACCGGCAGAAGTTTCATCTCCTGCTTGGAACTCAAGCATTTGCTGGGTCATTTCCATCGTTTGCTGCTGAATAAGCTCAATTGGTGTAGGCTCAGGTTTCCCTGGACGGAATTCTTGAGCAATAATACTCGTTCCTTTAGGAATGTCTTTTACTTCAATTTTATTTTGTACACCAAAAGCAAACTTCATTGAACCAGCAATTTGTTTAAACTTCAGCACATCCATTTCAGAAAAGGACAATAACAATACAAAGAAACACATCAATAACGACATAAGATCTGCGAAAGTCCCCATCCATGCAGGTAGCCCTGGTGGAGGACATTTACATTCTTGCTCAGCCATATGCCCTCCTACACATCAAGGTATTGTTACTCTTCATCAGTGGTGCCTACTTGACGTTTACCTTCAGCAAGATAGTTTTTCAATAAACCTTCAATAACACGAGGGTTTTGACCATCTTGAATACCTAAAACGGCATCAAGCACTAATTCTTGGTTCATTTTCTCTTCAGCCATTCTCAGCTGCAACTTTGAGGCAATAGGAATAGCAATAACGTTAGCTAAAAAAGCTCCATAAAGTGTTGTTAACAAAGCAACAGCCATTGCAGGGCCAATAGATTTAGGATCATCCATATTTGACAGCATTGCTACTAAGCCGATTAACGTACCTATCATTCCCATAGCAGGAGCAACATCCGCTAATGCCATCATCATATTAGAGCCTGTTTCATGGCGCTCTGTAGTTAGGTTTATATCTTTTTGCAAAGTAGCTCGCACTACATCAGCATCATGCCCATCAACAAGCATATCAACACCTTTTTGCATGAAAGGGTTTGTTATCTCTGCTTCTTCAAGCGCTAAAAAACCACCTTTTCGTGCAGCGTCTGCCATATCAACTGCTTTTTCAATTAACTCTTCAGGCTTTTCCAGTTTAAACATGAAAGCTTTGGCTATGATTTTACCAATGCCCAAAAATTGACCTAAATTATAATTTGATAGCACAATAAAAATTGAACCACAAAAAACAATTAAGACTGATTGAGTATCAGCAAACATCATGATGTCGCCAGATAACACCATCGCCATAACAAGTAAGCCTATTGCACCGACTATGCCTATTAACGTTGCTAAATCCACAAAACTCTCCTAAAACTGCAAAATTCAATTAGTAGTAATAAAATGATAGTACATTATGACAAAACTAATCGCCATTACTTATAAGTTTATTATCGCCCGTGTAGTCAATAACTTAATAGCTGATTCAGAATAAAAACAACTGAAATAACTTCTCGCTACGTTGACCATTGTGCTTAGCTAAGGTAAGTTTGCGCCTAGAGTTTGAACAGAGCAATAAAAATGGCCAAGAAAAAATTAGAAAACCTGAGTTTTGAAGAGTCGCTTAACGAGTTAGACACTATAGTGCAAAACCTTGAACAAGGAGACTTAGATTTAGAAGAGTCGATGGCGTTATTTGAACGAGGTTTGACATTAAGCAAACTAAGTCAGAATAAACTTCAAACTGCAGAACAAAAAGTTAAAATTTTACTTGAACAACATGGCGAACAACAACTTCATGATTTCGACTTACCTACAAACAAAACATCATCAGGTGAACATTAGTGAGTAGTTTAGTTAACCACGATATTTTACAAAAGCGAATAAACCTGTTTTTAGAGCAGCAACTTGCAGAGCTTGTTATTAATGATGAAAAACTTCATCAAGCCATGGCCTATGGGTTATTAATTGGTGGCAAACGCATACGCCCCTATTTAGTTTATATAACGGGAGAGGCGTTAGGCATAAACTTAAATGATCTTGATGGTATTGCAGGGGCATTAGAGTGTATTCATGCTTATTCTTTATTGCACGATGATTTACCTGCAATGGATGATGATGATTTAAGACGCGGTAAACCAACCTGTCATAAAGCTTTTGATGAAGCTACAGCAATTCTGGCTGGTGATAGTTTACAAACACTTGCTTTTGATATTCTTGCTAATCATAATTTTTCAGAATCAATTAAACCTAAACAGATTAAATTAATTCAGCAATTAGTTACAGCTTCTGGCTATCAAGGTATGTGTGGTGGACAAGCACTTGATTTAGCAGCTACCGATAAAGAGATTAATTTAGAGCAACTAGAGGCCTTACATTCATTAAAAACTGGTGCCTTACTTGAAGCATCTGTTTTAATGGTGGCAGAATGTGCTGAATACATAACTGAGCAAGACAAACTAGCTTTAAAAGAATATGCACAACTTGTCGGTTTAGCTTATCAAGTACAAGACGACATTATTGACATCACTTCAACCCAAGAACAGCTTGGAAAGCCAAGTGGCTCAGACCTTGCGTTGAACAAAAGCACCTACCCTGCATTGCTTGGTTTAGAGGGGGCCCAACAAAAAGCTGAAAACTTATTTCAACAAGCGCTTCAAGCTTTAGCCAGTTTGCCTTACAATACGCAATCCTTGGCTGAATTTGCTACCTTCATTATTAAACGTAGCCATTAAGTACAGCCATTAATCAGTTATTAAAAAAACAAATACAGAAAAACTATGACCACTAACCTTGCTGATTACCCATTACTTGCACAAATTAACTCGCCTAAAGATTTAAGAAATATTTCTCAAGATCAATTATCAAGAATTAGTAATGAATTGCGTAGCTTTTTATTAAATTCAGTGAGTAAAAGTAGCGGTCATTTTGCTTCTGGCCTAGGCACTATAGAACTAACAGTTGCCCTGCATTATGTTTACAACACTCCTTTTGACCACCTTATTTGGGATGTTGGTCATCAAGCATACCCTCATAAAATTCTAACTGGTCGTCGTGATCAGCTTCATACCATTAGACAAAAAAATGGTTTGCATCCATTCCCATGGCGTGAAGAAAGTGAATACGACACCCTAAGTGTTGGTCATTCAAGCACATCTATTTCTGCCGCATTGGGTTTATCAGTAGCAGCAGAAAAAGAAGGAAGAGATAGAAAGACAGTTGCCGTAATTGGCGATGGTGCGATGACTGCAGGTATGGCCTTTGAAGCACTTAATCATGCCGGCGATATTAATAAAGACATGTTAGTTATTCTTAATGATAATGAAATGTCTATTTCAGAAAATGTTGGCGCACTTAATAACCATCTAGCAAAAATGCTCTCTGGTAGTATTTATACTGGTATTAGAGAAGGTGGTAAACGTTTACTAAATAATATTCCTCCCATTAAAGAATTAGCAAGCCGCGCCGAAGAACACCTTAAAGGAATGGTTGTACCTAGTACCTTTTTTGAAGAGCTAGGTTTTAATTATATCGGCCCAATTGATGGTCATGATGTTAATGGCTTAGTAGACACCATTAAAAATATGCGCAATCTAAAAGGGCCACAACTTCTGCATATTGCGACAAAAAAAGGCAAGGGCTATCACGCCGCCGAACAAGATCCGATAAAATATCATGCCGTGCCGAAATTTAATCCTAGTGATGCCAGCTTGCCTCAGTCTACCCCTGCCCTACCAACTTATTCTCAAATTTTTGGTGATTGGTTATGTAAAACAGCAGCGGTAGATAATAAGCTCGTTGCAATTACACCTGCAATGCGTGAAGGCTCTGGCATGGTTGAGTTTAGCCAACGTTTCCCAGACCAATATTTCGATGTAGCCATTGCTGAACAGCATGCAGTTACTTATGCTGCTGGTTTAGCCATTGGTGGGCAACATCCCGTTGTTGCCATCTATTCAAGCTTTTTGCAACGTGGCTACGATCAACTAATTCATGATATTGCGATTCAAAATTTACCAGTAATGTTTGCAGTAGATAGAGCCGGTATTGTTGGCGCTGACGGTGCAACTCATCAGGGTTCATTCGATTTAAGCTTTTTGCGCTGTATCCCTAACCTCATCGTTATGGCACCGGCTAATGAGCGTGAATGCCAGTTAATGTTAAATACAGGTCACAAGTTAGACTCCCCTTCTGTTGTGCGCTATCCGCGTGGTAACGGCACAGGAGAAGCCCTACCTAGCGTTGATGAAACAATTGAAATCGGTAAAGGCAAGGTTATTCTCAATGCTAAAGAAGAGAAGAAAAAAATAGCCATCTTAAGCTTTGGTACTATGTTAGCACAGGCACATAAAGCGGCTATAGAGCTTGGTGCAACACTTGTAGATATGCGCTTTGTTAAACCACTTGATACCTGTCTTATTGATAAATTACAACTAAGCCATGACACTATTGTTACTGTAGAAGATAATGCCATTGCGGGCGGTGCAGGCTCAGCGGTAAATGAATATATACTATCGCAAGGTGTCGCAATAAAAATATTGAATTTAGGTATTCCTGATCATTTTATTAAACATGGTACACAGGAAGAAGTTCATCAGGAGCTAGCGCTAGACAGCCTAGGGATAATCGCTAAAATCAATAACTTTATAAGTTAAGCTGAGCACTGGCTTAACTTATAAAGTTAAACGACTGGAGTTTGTTTCTCAGCTTTGCATCCCGTTTGAATGCCTTATTTTTTTAAACCAAATTTATGCTGAGAAAAAAACTTTCTACCTAAAACTACAATTAATATGCCACCAAGAACCATAGCGGCTGAAATTTCAAGACGAAAAGTAATTGCCTCTGAAACAAATATAACGCCCCCAAAAGTGGCAATTACTGGAACCAACAGTTGAAGCACAGCTGCTTGAGTAGAAGAAAGGCCGCCAAGGGCTATATACCATATTGTGTAACCGATTCCTGACGTTATACCACCGGATAATAACGCTAATATTATGCCCTCAGAGGAATAATTTGCACTATAAATTGTAGGGATAGCTAAAAGTATAACAAATGGAGTAGTTCTGAAAAAATTATACGCAGTATCCATAAGCGGATTCTTAGAGGCACGCCCCTTCAGAGTGTAGATGCCCCATGCAATTCCGGCCACCGTCATAAACAAGAATCCGACAATGGATGGAGCGGTAACCCCAGGCAGAATCAGATATACAAAACCTGTGAACGCGATAGTTACTCCTGCCCATTCGGTAAAATGTAATCGAGTACCAGAAATAAGAGACAGAAATATCATTGTTATCTGAACAGAGCCAAACAGAATAAGTGCGCCAGTTCCTGTGTCTAAGGAAATGTAAGCATAGGAAAATGTAATGGCGTAGAGGAACAGCATAAAACTGGCACCCCAACTTCCTTTTGTAGATACTTCAGTAGTCTTTCTACTGACACCTATGATTATTAGAAGAACAATGGAACCTGATAGTAATCGTAAAATTGTAAAACTTGATGCATCGATTGCTTCATTGCCTAATGCTAATCTACATAGTACAGAATTAGCGGCAAATGCTATTAATGCCAACCCGGTAAAAATAGTTGTTTTTAATAAAGTATTATTAATGAATTTCCATCCTATAGAGAACATAACAATTTAATATAGACCCAATGAGTCGTTTTCCTGACTATAGAAGAAAGCTGCAAGAATTGTATATAAGGCCAGTAATTTAAAAGATCAATGAGCGTCTGTAATTCGCCCTCTATGCTGACATTAAGCTTTTCAAATGGTTACGTCAACTATAAGCATTCCACAAGACATAGACTTCATCTAACCATTATTCATCACTGTGACTGGCAATTAGCATGTTAACTGGAAATAATTCGTATTTTTACTACACTGGTACTGTTCATTAAACGAACAGTAGCTATTGATGTCTTCTTTAATTCCAAAATTTAAAGATGTAATAACAATTCAATAATAAAACAGGCAGGAAACTATTATTATGAAAAAAATATTCTCTCTATTGGTAGCTCTTTTTTTTACATATTCTGTGGTAGCTGAAGAAGCTAAAACCTATACACAATTTGACACATTTCGATTCACTATAGACAATAAAAACGCCAAAAAATTCACTAAAAACATGCGAAATCATATTAAAAAATACCATGACGAAGGTACGCTAAAAACCAAAATTTATAACATTACCTATGGTGCTAATGCTAATGAGCTTATATGGGTAATGGGTCCGATAAGTTACGCTGAATTTGACTCTCGGCCTGACGATAAAAAACACGATGAAGATTGGGCAGATAATATCAATCCATACATTACCTCATATAAGCAAAGTGAAATTTGGCGTAATATGGACGGATTATTAATTAACAATTTGGATAAAAAAGACGATTCACCAGAAAGGTATATCACTAGATACCTAACTGTTAACCGAGATCAAGATGACGAGGTTATCAAGTACCTATTAAAGCAAGTAAAAGATACTCTCGAAAAAATGGGCAAAGAAAAGTATTGGGCAATTTTCGACAACCAATTAATTCAAGGAAACTTAAACGGTCGTCACTTAATGGGTATTTCAGCCATGGACTCTTGGGCTGAGTTAGATGAGGACGGAGAGTTTGCTAAGCATTTTGAAGATTTATATGGTAAAGGAAGTCTCAAAACGTTTGGTGCTCTTTATGACAAGGTTTTTAAAAATCAATGGAATGAAGTTATCGAAGTAAACAAAGAAATGAGTGGTATGTAGGTATCTCTCAATATTCATATAAAAGGCCAACATAAATTGGCCTTTTATATGCGAAAAAGACAACATCATAATTTAAATATCAAATGATAAGCACACTGAATAAGTTTACTGTCTAGTAACTCAGTACCGAATACCAGTTAATCAATTACAAAATAGAGATTAATGCGCTCAGGCAACGATATAACTTCGCTGGTTAAGCAGCATATACGACATTTCGGATGCTAACTTCAGTTAGTTACTCTATGACAGCTTTGGAGCTTGCAGGAGGCATCGAGCTACCAATTTTAATTGATTATATCTTCTACTGACGAGTTAGCCATGTTGTCATTTAAGTAATTGTTTTGGCATAACTACAAACCTTCACATTCAGGGATATATAGACTATACATAGAGGGCAGATTAAAACTACAGGAGAGAGCTAATGAGTAATACACTTGAACAAGCCATGCTGTTTTTTGACGCATGCGAAACTGGTAAAGGCTGGGATGCGTGTAAATCATATTGTCATTCAGGGGCAACATTTTCAGCTCAAGCAGGAGCAATAGCTGACATCAACGATATTGAAGGTTATACGGAGTGGATGAAGAATCTACTTACGCCTATACCAGATGGTCGCTATGAATTAAAAAGTTTTTCTGAAGATGTAGAGCGCCAATGTGTAACAGCTTTTGCTGTTTTTCACGGCACTCAGACTGGGCCTGGTGGTCCTGGCGAACCAACAGGAAAAACCATAGAAGCTGATTATGTTTATGCAATCCAATTTGAAGGTAGACTTATCAAGCATATGACTAAAATCTGGAATGACTCTATTAGTCTTGAACAATTGGGCTGGGTATAAAACACTTAACAAGGCAACGCAAGCAGATCGGGTTAACGCAAGTACTGCTTGCAGCGTTTGACATAAAATATAACTTTAAACTTCGACTGCTTAATGTCCGCAGTTGCGCACCAAGTTGCCAGTTTAAATAAAGTTCTGATCTTAATTTAGTAAGATAAAATCAAGCTAAATTCAAGTAAAAAAAGGGAAGGTGATTAATCACCTTCCCTTTATATTAAAATCTAAGTTGTCATCCTCAAAAATAGCACAAAATCACTACAAATTTTCTACATCTATTCTATTTTTAAAATTGTCTTCTAATGCAGCTTTGCGTTCACGTTCTTGCCGTTTTTCACAGGGGTTATCACAATTACACTCTTTTTCAATACCAACGCTAGCTAAACCACCACAACTACCCGCCAAGGTTTTCTTTTGGAAAATATAACCAACAGCCATAGCTGCACCGACAACAAGAAAAAAACCAAAAGTGATAAAGAAAATCATCATAACAACTGTGCGCCTATCTTAATTTTTGTGTTTGAAACTAGAAACTCGTTACTCAAAATTTCACTTCAAATATTGTTTGAATTTTACCGTAAATTGCTCGTTAAAGCCATTTTCAGATTTAGAAATAAATATCGCGGCTAAGTCATTTTGTATCGCAAATTCCATGCCCTGTTCAGCCCCCATCACCATCAACATGGTAGATAAGCCATCAGCCGTCATTGATGATGCTGTTATCACCGTAACTGAAACTAAATTATGGTTGATAGGCTTACCCGTTGCTGGATCAATGATATGAGAAAAACGTTGTCCTTCTGCTTCAAAATAATTCCGATAGTCCCCCGAAGTGGCAACAGCATTATCTTTAGGAATAATAACTTGATGCACGGCTCGTTGTTCACCAGACGGATCGAGTATTGGCTTTTCAATGGCAATAGCCCAAAGCTCGCCCGTGTGCTTAAAGCCCTTTAAACGCATTTCGCCGCCAATTTCTACCAAATAGTTACTGATTCCATTAGCTTCAATTAACTCTGCTACGACATCAACACCATAACCTTTAGCCGTGGTAGATAAATCAATTGTGAGGTTTGGAATATCTTTTGATAATTGATTAACGTCTAGATGAAGATTCTTCAACCCAACACGTGATTGTGTAATGGCTAAAACTTCATCACTTGGCACCGTCTCTGGACGCTGCTCAGGACCAAAACCCCAAAGATTAACGAGTGGACCAACAGTAATATCTAATTTGCCACTGCTTAGCTCACCTAAACGAATAGATTCAGCTAAGACACGCGCAAAACCTGCAGATATTTCAACAGGATCTGTTGAAGAGGATTTATTAAAGCGTGAAATTTCGGAGTCAGAAATATATGTCGACATTTCCTGATTCACTTGCTTAAGCACCGCATCTATTTTCTGCTGTAACTGTAACGACTCAACCTGCTCAATAGTGGCAACGACTTTAATATTATATGTCGTTCCCATAGTATGACCTTGCAATAAAATTTCTTTCTTTGCCGAGTTATTACTAGGGAAGCAAGCAATTATACTAGTAGCTAAAAGCACCACTAGCATTAGTTTGATTTTGTTCATTGAGGTTTTCCAAATTTATTATTTAACTAATAAAACTAATTTTAATGTCATTAGTTAAATAATAAAGACGACCGAAGTCGTCTTTAAGTATATTGTTTTAATTAGCTGTAATTTGAAGATAGTTCGCTCTAGAGCAAAGAGAAGGCGCGGAGTTGACGCTAGTCAATGAGCACCTTCGATGCAGCTATTGAGCGAAATAGCAAAAAATTCAGACTAATTAACCACCGAAGTCATCGAGAAGAATATTTTCATCTTCTACGCCAAGATCTTTAAGCATATGAATAACCGCTGCACTCATCATTGGAGGACCACACATGTAGTATTCACAATCTTCTGGTGCTTCGTGATCTTTCAAATACTGCTCAAAAAGAACATTATGGATAAAGCCAGTTAGACCATCCCAGTTATCTTCAGGCTGAGGATCTGATAAAGCAATATGCCACTCAAAATTCTCATTGTCAGTCGCTAAACCGTTAAAGTCATCTTCATAGAAAACTTCACGAGCAGAGCGAGCACCATACCAGTAGCTCATCTTACGATTTGTTTTCAAACGCTTAAGTTGATCAAATATATGAGACCGCATTGGAGCCATACCAGCACCACCACCAACAAATACCATTTCAGCATCCGTTTCTTTAGCGAAAAACTCGCCAAATGGACCAGAAATAGTTACCTTGTCACCGGCTTTAAGGCTGAAAATGTACGAAGACATTTTACCTGCTGGTAAATGTAAACGTCCAGGAGGCGGCGTAGCAATACGCACGTTCAGCATAATAATGCCTTCTTCTTCTGGATAGTTTGCCATTGAATATGCACGTAACGTGTCAGTCTCAACTTTTGACTCTACATCGAAAAAGCCAAAGTGATTCCAATCGCCTTTATACTGTTCATCAATATCAAAGTCTTTGTATTTAACATGATGAGCAGGTGCTTCAATTTGAATGTAACCACCCGCTTTAAACGGTACAGATTCACCATTGGGAATTTGTAGCTTAAGCTCTTTAATGAACGTTGCTTTGTTATCATTAGAGATAACTTCACATTCCCATTGTTGAACACCGAATATTTCATCTTCAACTTCAATTTCCATGTCTTGTTTAACAGCAACTTGACATGCTAAACGGCAGCCTGATCTAGCTTCACGTTTGTTAATGTGACCTTCTTCAGTCGGTAATATATCGCCACCACCTGAATGCACTTCAACGCGACATTGGCCACAAGTACCACCGCCACCACATGCTGAAGGTATAAAAATACCTTGGTCAGCTAATGCGCCTAATAATTTGCCACCCGCAGCAGTAGTTACTGCTTTTTCTGGATCGCCATTTATGCTAATCGTTACGTCACCGCTTGATACTAACTTAGATTTAGCAAATAAAATCACTAATACTAAGGCAATAACTATCGCTGTGAACATCGATACGCCGAGAATAATTTCCATCGACTTTTCCTTAAACTTCTCTAAGGGTGTAACACAAACTAAATTGCATTACACCGACCAAACTTATAACGAAATACCACCGAAAGAAAGAAAACCAAAGGCCATCAATCCTGCTGTGATAAACGTAATACCTAAACCTTTTAAGCCATCTGGTATGTCAGAGTATTTCATCTTTTCACGCAGACCAGCCATCAATACAATTGCTAACATCCAACCTACACCTGAGCCAATGCCGTAAACAACACTTTCGCCAAGAGTTAGGTTTTTTGCAACCATAAATGATACTGCACCAAAAATGGCACAGTTTACTGTGATTAGAGGTAGGAATATGCCAAGTGCTTGATACAAAGCTGGGAAGTATTTATCTAATACCATTTCCAAAATTTGTACTAACGCGGCAATAACACCGATAAAAGTGATAAACGACAAGAAGCTTAAGTCGATAGATTCTTTTGCATCTGTGATGCCAAGAATACTATCTAAAGCACCTGGTGCTAACACGGCTTGATAGATAATTTGGTTAACAGGTACTGCAATACCTAAAACAACAACAACAGCAACACCTAAACCAATGGCTGTACTTACTTTTTTAGATACCGCTAAGAAAGTACACATACCCAAGAAGAAGGTTAATGCTAGGTTTTCTATGAATATTGTTTTAACAAATAAACTTATATAATGTTCCATGATTAATTAATCCTTCTCTACTTGTTCTGGTTTATACTGGCGAATTCCCCAGATAATTAAACCAATAATGAAGAATGAACTAAATGGTAAAACTAATAAGCCATTACCTTGATACCAGCCACCGTTTTGAATAAGTGGTAATATTTCGATACCGAAAAGTGTACCAAAACCGAATAGTTCACGGAAAAAAGCAACAATTAATAAAACTGCACCATAGCCTAAACCATTACCAATACCATCTAAAAAGCTCACACCCGGCTTTTCTTTCATTGCAAAAGCTTCAGCACGACCCATGACAATACAGTTAGTAATGATCAAACCAATATATACTGAAAGTTCTTTCGATAACTGGTAAGAGAAGGCTTTTAATACTTGGTCAACTACAATTACTAGTGAAGCAATAATCGCCATTTGTACGATAATACGTACACTACTAGGTATATGATTACGAATAATTGAAATAAACAAGTTTGAGAATGCTGTAACTAACACAACAGCAAGAGTCATAACTAAAGCATTAGCCATTGAACTTGTAACTGCTAACGCTGAACAAACACCTAATACTTGTAATGCAATTGGGTTGTTATCGACAACAGGTCCAAAAAGGACTTTTTTAGTATCTGAAGACATTAATCTAACCCTCCATTGCGGAACTTAGTGATAAAAGGACCATACCCTTCATCGCCTAACCAAAAGTGTATGGTGCGTTGAACACCGTCACTGGTTAATGTAGCACCTGACAAACCGTCTACACCATGGATGTCGCCTTTTTTAGCCCCACCTTTAACCAGTTTAATAGCAATATTATTTTGCTCATCAAACATTTTTTTACCTGGCCATAAGGCTTTCCAATTTGGGTTAAGTACTTCAGCACCTAGCCCTGGAGTTTCTTTAAGGTCAGAGTAAACAACACTTTTAACGCTATTTAAGTCCGTAGCTAAACCAACAAAACCATACATTAGATCCCATAAACCACCACCTACAATAGGTAATACTACAGTGTCTAATTGACCTTGTTCGCTTTTAACTAAGTAGATTACTGCACGGTCAGCACGACGACTTAAACCGGCAATATCATTTTTAGGCTTAGTACTTTTAGTTACATCACGTGAATCAGAACGCTCATCAAACATATCTGTATCACCATCAATAATTTCACCTGTTTCAAGGTTAATCATTTTGGCAACAACACGTTTGTTGTAAGTACCTACAATATCTTTACCTGCTTCGGCTAAAAGGCCAGAAGCTTCAAGAATTTTGGTTTGTTTATCTAGTAGTTTATTTGCTGTTTGTAGTGGCTTTAGACCAACTGCGGCAATAGATACCAACGCAGCACATACTAAACAAACAACAAATACAAATACTACCGTTTTTCCGAAAGTTTCTTTATTGTTAGACATTACGAGCAAGCCTCCGTTTGATGTTGCCTTGTACTACAAAGTAGTCAAACAATGGTGCGAACAAGTTAGCAAATAAAATAGCTAACATCATACCTTCTGGAAATGCAGGGTTAACAACACGAATTAACACCACCATGATGCCAACAAGCGCGCCAAACCAGTATTTACCAGTATTGGTAAACGAAGCTGAAACTGGGTCTGTTGCCATGAACATCATACCAAAAGCAAAACCACCAGTGACCAAGTGCCAGTACCAAGGCATAGCAAATAATGCGTTAGTATCACTACCAATAGCATTAAATAAGAAAGCTGTAGCAACCATGCCACCAAACACACCTAATACAATACGCCACGAGGCAATGCCTTTATATAAAATATAAAAACCACCAAGCAAAATCATAAAGGTTGATACTTCACCAGTTGAGCCTGGGATAAAGCCCCAGAAAGCATCCCACCAATCAGCATTCATTGTGTACTCAATAAGACCTTGGTTCGCTGCACTTAATGCCGTTGCACCAGAGAAACCATCAGCAGCAACCCAAACAGCATCACCTGAAATCTCCCCTGGATAAGCAAAGAAAAGGAATGCACGACCAGCAAGCGCTGGGTTCAAGAAGTTTTTACCAGTACCACCAAATACTTCTTTAGCAATAACAACACCAAAAGTAATACCGATAGCTACCTGCCAAAGAGGAATTGTCGCGGGTACAATAAGTGCGAATAAAATTGAAGTAACGAAGAAACCTTCATTAACCTCATGGCCTCGCACAGAAGCAAAAAGTACTTCCCAAAAAATACCAACAACAAAAGTAGTAACGTATATAGGTACAAAAAACATTGCCCCATAAAACATCATACTAAACCAACCAGAGTCAGCGTTGAGCGTACCACCTAACATGGTAAACAAGGCTGTTTGCCATGTATCTGGCGTTGCATACCCTGCGGCTAATGCTTCAACTGCTTGGAAACCTATGTTGTACATACCCCAAAACATTGCAGGAAATACAGCAAGCCAAACAGTAATCATAATACGTTTTAAATCAATGCTATCACGTACGTGGGTTTTGCCTTTGTTGACATAACCTGGCGTATATAAAGCAGTAGCTAAAGCTTCATAAAGTGGAAACCATTTTTCAAGTTTTCCACCTTTTTCGAAACTAGGTTCTATATCTTCAATAAACTTTTTCAAGCCCATGACTAACCTTCCTTCTCTATTGTGGTTAGGCAATCACGAAGGATCACACCGTAATCTGTTTTGCCAGGGCAAACAAATGTACAAAGCGCTAAATCTTCTTCATCAAGCTCTAAGGCACCAAGTTGCTGTGCACCGTCAGTATCACCGGCACAAATATCACGCAACAACATAGTAGGTAAAATATCTAATGGCATAACACGTTCAAAGTTACCAATTGGCACCATGGCACGTTCACTACCATTGGTAGTGGTTGTCATATTGAATAATTTCTTCGGAAAGAAATGGGACATATATGCACGTGTTACTGAGAACTTATTAGGTCCTGGGTACATATAACCAATAAGCTCTTTTTCACGACCTTCAAGAAGTAAAGCTACTTGAACGTGGTAACGACCTAAATAGCCATGCACACATGTTGCTATTGAGCCCAATAATAATGAGCCAGAAACCACACGTAACTCACCATCAGTTGCTTCACCAGCAGTTAACTCTGCAGTGCTAGCACCAATTACAGTACGAACTAGACGAGGATTCTTTGCCGCTGGGCCTGCAAGAGAAATAACACGAGTGCTATCAAGCTCACCTGACGTAAATAACTTACCGAAAGCAATTACATCTTGATAACCAAGGTGCCAAACAAATTTGTTTGCACTCACTGGTTTTAAGAAGTGAATATGCGTACCAACTAAACCTGCTGGATGTTTACCTGCAAATTCATTTACTTGTACAGCATCAGCAACGGGAATATTAGCACCTGGCGCTTTACTAACGAATACTTCGCCGTTAGTTAAACGAGACAAAATGGTTAAACCATTTTTAAATGCCTCTGATTGCTCGCCTATCACAACTTCTGGATTTGCAGCTAAAGGATTAGTATCCATAGCGCTAACAAAAATTGCAGCAGCAGTAGAATCGATTGCTGGCACTTTACTAAATGGGCGAGTTCTTAATGCAGTCCACAAACCTGATTCAATTAAGTTCTTCACCACATCTTCACGTGATATAGAAGCTAATTCGCTGGCTGAGTAACTGGTAAACGTGATTTGATCATTTCCATCGACTTCCTTCTCTACTTCAAGGACGACTGATTGTAAAACACGTTTTTCACCACGGTTAATTTCTTTAACAACAC
>Ga0209184_1000053_pt1 | contig 149780 bp, 141 predicted proteins | sample EN8Hudsemesocosm_2_FD_184627 | JGI IMG/M metagenome (GOLD analysis project Ga0209184, IMG submission 184627) | Methane-oxidizing microbial communities from mesocosms in the Hudson Canyon - EN8C Hudson Canyon (SPAdes) (version 2) | ecosystem: Environmental > Aquatic > Marine > Cold seeps... | reverse complement strand
AAGCTTTAGAAAATTTAGAACAAAGAAAAATTCAAGCAAAAGCCGCTTCAACTAAAGCCCACCACGACTTTATGGAAGCTAAAGATATAAAAATGATGGGCGATGAAAAAATCGCCATGCTGCTATATCCAGGATTTTATGCGCCTGATTTAATCAACCCACAATTTATTTTTAGCTCCTTAATGGGCAGTAAAATATTTCTAGTTTCGCCAACAGATGACTTAAAACCAGTGAATGCCAGTGGTGTTTTCATTACCCCGACACACACGCAAAATGAATGCCCTGATGATTTAGATATTTTATTTATACCCGGCGGTGCAGCCGGCACTTTAAAAGCCATGCAAGATGAAAAATTTATTAACTTCATTAAAGGCAAAGCGGCCAAGGCTAAATTTATTACAAGTGTCTGCACCGGAAGTTTACTACTAGGTAAAGCAGGACTATTAAAAGGGAAAAAAGCTACCTCACATTGGTCAACCATGGATATTCTGCCAAAGTTTGGTGCAAGTCCGGTTAAACAACGCGTTGTCTGGGATGGTAATATCGTTACCGGCGGCGGTGTCACGGCTGGTTTAGATTTTGGTTTAGAAATAGTCGCGGCTTTACGTGGTAATCAATATGCACAAGCGATTCAACTACAAATGGAATATGACCCAGCGCCTCCTTTTGATTCAGGCTCTCCCGACAAAGCTAGCCCCTTTGTAAAAGAAACCGTTAAAGGGATGTTCGCGCCTTTAATTTTAGATATGGAAGTCGAAAGCGAAGTTTCTTAGCACACACATCTAACTTTTCTTTATACCGGCTGAAAGCTGATTGATGCCCTGTTATTCTGGGTATCAATCAGCGCATCAATAAACTTTATTTTCCTGATTTCCAACGATCAAGATCAAATACAATTCCTACTTATTTGATTCGATAATTAAACTATTAGGGGTTAATTAATTAAAGGGGGTTGAAGTCCAACGGTGCGAAAAGTAACGATAGCGTACAAGTTCAGTTGGTTTCACAATTCAACGACTTTAATAAAATCGGTTAATCATTCTGTATGGTTTATATATTGAAATAGGACATTACTATATTGCAGTAACATTAACACTACGCATAACGGGGCGTTATGTAAAATTGGGGAGGGAAATAGTGAGATGGGCACTGCTCGGTAACGACCCATAACTGCCGTTGAATTGTCTCAGTAAAGAGGCTGTAAATTATTTTCTGTAAACGGCTACGACCCCCGACCCCAATTTTTTCTATAATATATATTTGTGCCCACTAAACATTGAATATTATTATTATTTGTGGGTACAATTGCAAAATAAAAAGAGGAGGGTGTTATGACTATCGTAACCAACAAACAACAAGATATTTTAAAATTCCGTATGGATGACGTGACGTTGCAGTTATTGGAGCGCGCGCGGGGCTATGTTGAGCTGGATAAAAGTAAATTCATTCGGCAAAGCATCAGAGAAAAAGCGGAGGCTATTATTGCCGAACATGAGAAAACTTGCTTTAGTACAGAAGACTGGCAGTCCTTTTTCACCATGCTAGACAACCCACCAGAACCAACGGAGCGCATGAAGAGAGCGGCGTTAACCTATCAAAACATAATCAACCATGAAGTTTGAGAGGTTAGATACCAAACAACATAACAGAAAAGCCTTTGATTGTGGGGTGAAGTCACTTAATCAGTACCTACAACACATTGCTAATCAAGACCAGAAGCGCGGCTTAACGCGTGTTTATGTACTGGCAGAACAACAAACGATTATCGGATATTATTCGATTTGTGCGCATTCTGTCCCGACAGATCAACTACAAGAACAAAAAAGGCTTGGCACTTACCAAGAAGCCCCGTTTTTATTGTTAGGCCGTTTAGCCGTAGACATTCGCTATCAGGGTAAAGGCTATGGTGATGCGTTAATTTTTCATGCGTTTAACATCACTAAAGACACAGCCGACAAAATCGGCGCATTGGGTATGGTGGTTGATGCCAAAGACGAAAAAGCCGCGCGCTTTTATGAGAAATTTGGTTTCAAATTGTTATCAACCAGCAAAAACCGTTTAGTTTTACCCTTTTCAGCTATGAATAAATTACTTTAAGGCTATTTATTACCCATCCCCCGAAATTGTAAAATCATCAGCGTTCTACTGTGGGATAATCCGGCCTTATCACACAGTAGAAAGACCTAAAAAATAAACATATACATCTAAAAATATTTTTCTCTGAAAATCAATTAGAGAGATTTCTTTGCGTTTTTGATGCTTTCTGCTCTTCAAATCTAAATATGGCTATTTTTTCCCATCCCCTAGGAAAGGTAAAAATTTAATATTTCTGACGAGGAGTTACTTATTAACACATTGTTTTAGTTATGTTTATAAGCTCACACCAGTTTTCAGTAAATCTCAGTTTGTACTGATATAAAATTTTTTTGTCGTGCAATTACTTGTCAGTAATACAGTGTTATTGCATTATGATTTTTGTAAAAGTTTTAGCACTGAAAGATGCAACTATCAGACTGATAAACATACGAAAATAATGGAGTACAAAAAGTAAACTTTTTGTACTCATCAGAAGCGCTATTACGAGACACTAAACATTAGAAGGTACTTATTTTTACCATTTTGAGGGGATGGGCAAAAATAGCCAGTGTGTATTTCGGTTTTTTTGGCTTATTTTCGTTACTCATATTCACCTCTAATGACATTATAAATTAGTCTTTAGATGTGTGCCCTGATTTATTAGACCACTGCACTCTAACGCGGTTTGTAATGTACCTCCACAACCAATCGTATTCCCGAAGTCAATAATCATGTAGTAAAGTGTATATTCTTTATGGAAAAATTTATTAAAAACAGCCTTATTATACTTAAGTTCTAACATGTATTTATTCATCATATTACTGATTTTATCAGTATCAACTATTGGCCTGAATTCAATCGGTGCAGCTTTCTTCATACGTAGGAATGCAGACGTCAAATCTTCTAGTTCTGAAACAGCATATGAAGGCCATTTTGAAGAATTGGAAATCTCCCATTCCTTTATATTTGCACAGATAGATAAACCTACTTCGCTAATATTAGCTAGGTTTCTGTCTTTAATTGGCTCTTCCATACAAAATAAATATTGATTACTTAACGGTAATTCAGGAAAAAGTTCCGACTTACTAACAGATTTAAAAGACTTTGATGGTTCAGATTCTTTTCTTGATATTTTATAAAACTTTTGTAGATGCGGTTTAGATTCATCATAAAAAATTTTCGGTAATAAATCAGCACCATTTGAAACTAGTATATTAGCTATATCTATATTTTTACCCATAATTGCACTCCGTAACGGAGTAAAGTTGTTTCTGTTACGCGCATTAACATCCGCACCTTTTGAGCACAGCATTTCAACCATATCCTTGTTTCCTAGACGTACAGCTGAAGATAATAGGATGTTATCAGATTGATCAACCACACCAAAATCAGCATTGTCATTTGTTGCTATTGAGATACACCAAGAAAAAAGGAACATGAAACCCGCAAAAATTGGAGCAAAAAGCCATTCCCCTCCTAAATCAAATAGATAAAGAACAGCGACGTCATCGAATAGAACTAGTCCAACAATTAAAAATGATTCACTTCTTTCTACAGTAGTATCTGGTTTTAGCCAAAGGGGTATGATAACCAAGACTGCGCCTAAAGCAAATGGTATAAAATATGGTATAAAATAATGAATAGAAAAATCTATTTCAGATGAATAAATAAGCATGATTAAAAGAATAGTAAATAAGCTAGAAACTATCATTAACCACCCTATAGTTAGGGATATATAAAATAAAATTAAACCTATATAGTCTCTTAGTAGCATTATGTTCACCTTAGAATTGTTGCAATTTTTTAATTTATCTTTGAAGCAATAATAACTAAACCCCAACTAAGTTGAGAACCGTAATTTTTCTTCCTTTGAATCGAGCTTGGTTTATTAGATCATTACAGTTTATTAACTTCATCCTTTGGGAAGAAAGTAAAACCTAAGGATTTTCGGGTGACAGCAGCTGTTCAATTTCATCCAGATAAGCCTTTTCTTTATTCATGATCATCCTAACTTACATATATTCTTCTTCTGTGGGTAATCATAATAAGATGCTATTTTTTACTTTAGTTTTGACTATATTCGATCTCCAATATAAGACTTAGCAACGCTTAGTGTGTTGGACAAAATATTGATGTCGGTTGTACCAGCCGTGAAATCTATTGTGAAAATACCTAAGTAGCCCTCTATACCGGCATCAAGCATTTCTGAGTGAATGACATCAATAGCACTTGGAATTACAAAAAGAATACCAATCATGTAGAGTTCACCCAGATAATCGCCTGCTGACATTTTTTTTGAAATTTGGGTATCTAGCCTCGTAATATCTATGGCAAAAGATGGGTCTTTTATCATGGCTGATAATATTCCTTCTTTGCCGGGCAATAAGTCACCTGAAAGTATTTGACTATCACCTGTAAAGTCTGGGTCAATTTCAGAGAAGCAGGATTGTATACTTTCTCTAGCATAGTTCAGATAATTATAAGGGCTTTGTGAGCAGTCAAATAGAAAAAAAGCGGCTGGATATGTTTGACCTTGAATAAATGACATAATTAGAAACCTTGAATTTATGGTTTATACGTTCTGCCCATGTGCAGCAGAGATTAGGTGCGCTTGCTTCTAATATGAAGCGATCTTGGCAAAAAAATGTGAGTTCATCAAAGACCATAATGGAACTATTAATAACTACAGATTGATGTGGCTCCACAACGACAACATCTTTCAAAGGAAGCGATGAGTAATTACGAAGGCAACAGGTTTATGCAACAATAAATCTACTACGGATACCGGAAACTTATGGTTTAGTCTTCAAATACTGTGTATCTAAACAGGGAGCACTGTATGGTAAAAGCATTATTTATGGTTTTTGAAGGACAAAATGGTTATTTATTAATAATAGCCCATTGATTTTAAAGGTGTTCCAAAATTTCTGGGGTTAGGGCTTACAACCCCATTAAGCATTTTTAACTCCTAACTGTTCATCTACAAGAAAAATCACCTTCCTTAACCTTAACTTAACTAGCCAAACAACATAAAATATCATAAACCATATTAATATAAGTACCTTGAAAAAGTTCTAAAAATACTTTCGCCGGTAACTTTATTGTCCCAAGACGCTAGTTCAAAACTATGCACTTTCAGTGCAAGGCTTTAGCATTTTAATTTTCAAATACTCGCGTAGCGACACATTGCAGTTTAACTGGAACGACTTTCAGTCGTTCTTAAAACAACCTATGGACTTTCAGTCCATAGTGGTTGAGTTTTTGAGACAAGTTTCTTCTCTTTCTTTAGACTCTGATTGAAAAAGTAATTAGCCGTTTTTAATGAGAATATAGGAAAATAAACTCGGTAAAATAATCAAAGTTAAGAAAAAAATAATATCAACATTCTCTTAACTCTAAAATTTATAATTCTTCTATTTATCAAGTGAAACAACCCAAAAGAGCTCATATTTTAATAAAAACCACTAAATACAGATGTTAGCCTTGCTTTTCGTACCGTTGCGCTTCAAATCCCGTTTAGTCTCGGTTGAAGAGCGGTGGATTAAGTTCCATTATTCATAATGGCGATGAACCGCCCTGTGCGGAGCCGCACACAGGGTTGTCTGTGGAGGGATGGAGAAAAACTAGCCCTTACCCGATTTGGACAAAGCCGCTATCGCGGAGAAAAACAACCTCACCCTTAATACTAAAGTGTAAGCTCATATTTCGTTACTCTCAAAAAGCGTAACGCAGGATATTCTAATTAACTCATGAGCTTACAAACCTATGAAATCATCTATTGAATCCAAATTCAACCACTATTATTCTCAACACTGCAAACGGTCTTAGCGTATATTTACGGACGAATATGCACAGCACACTAAATAGTTTTGTAGTCAGTTTATTAAAATAAAAAATAAAACGACAAACTTACAGCGGCCAATATAATTGTGAGAAATAAACATCCACCCCCGTCATCTTCATCGTTTTTTTCTGATTGTAGTGTCGGCATTTCTCTTTTAGAAAGTACTTCTTGTATTGCTCCTAACATATCTTGTTGAAAACAATCATCACAAACAGGCCCCTCTGAATCATAACGCCCAAAATCTCCGATGGCTCCACAACGACAACATCTTTCATTTGTACTCATTATTAAATCCTCATTATTTAATCTCAGCCTATATTTTCAGAACACTGTATCTATTCTCTACTTTATAAATATGGCTCCTTACTTAGCGCTCTAGCTATTCAAAACTCACAAGCGATGAGTAACCATTACTTTTTTTACAGTAGTTACATACCCAATATCTCTTTTTACCTGTAGCAATAGAACTACGTAAAGACTGGAAGATTGTTCATGTCTACGAAGGTCAATATCTGTGAGAGTGAAGGAATTTACTTATAATCACCTGTATTTATGATTAGGTCTGTTTCCTCTCCATTTTTCTCTGTATAACGAATAAAGAAAGATTCTATAATTACTGTGAACTATTCTTTACCAAATATAGCCAATCTTGCAAGTCGTTGAAACTCATTTGGACTGAGATTATATTTTGGCACCACTTCATCTGCGATAACATTAACGGCTCCTGCTAACCAATCTTCAAATTCTGCTTGTGATTGATCTCCTTGTCCAGTAGCTGCTAGATTCAACCCATTTTGAGCGGAAAGTCTCCGATACATCTGTTTAATTTCTCTCACAATTTCGCTATCTATACTCATTTTTATGCTCTCCAATTTTGGTGACCTAACCCTAAAATAACTTGCTGTATTCAGGGTCATTGTTATGCAGAACTGTGTATTTTTCTTAGCAATATGAACTACGCATCACCCGTCTACCTGATAACTTGTACGCTCATTTATCTAACATTTCAACTGAGTATTTTAGTCTGGAATTAAATATACTTTACAGTTTTATCTTGGGTATTTTTTAAAAAAACACCACAATCTACAGCCCCATTGAGTATACATTACGGGACTGTTTTCCATAACGGTAGAATGCGGCCTCGATACGTCCTTATTTATGTCTTATTATTGATTCCTATAACGTAATTTGTATTTTATACTCGATGTTTAAGTTTTCAGCTATAACTGGGTTAAGAAAAGTGAATTTTATCAATTTATATTTTCAAGTGATTGATTTATAGGTATGTTTATTTTTATTTGTCAGAATTGAGTTATACAAGATAACTAAGTATAGATAACATTTAATGCTTGAATTTCCAAGCAAGTTGTTATGCTTTTTTACTCATGGTATTGTGTATTTTTTTAATAATTATACACATAAATATTATGAGAACAAATATTGTAATAGATGATAATTTAATGGCTAATGCTCTTAAAGTTACAGGATTAAAAACTAAAAGAGATGTTGTAGAGGAAGGTCTTAAATTAATAATACTTAGACAAAACCAGCAGGCAATACGTGGGTTACGTGGGAAAATAAAATGGGAAGGAGATTTAGACGAAATGAGAACTGATAATGATATTAGTTGATACTAGCGTTTGGATTGACTATTTAAATGGTAAAGAAAGCTCACTCACAAATATTCTGGACAAAGCTTTAATTGGTGGCTTAGTTTCGATCGGTGACTTAATTCTTTTGGAAGTTCTACAAGGAATCAAATCTGAACAAGAGTACAACAAAACAAGAGCAGCCCTTGCGACATTAGAACAATATGAAATGTTTGGGCACACTATGGTTGAAAGGTGTGCAGAGAACTTCCGTTTTCTTCGCAAAAAAGGAATCACTATCAGAAAGACAAATGATGTAATAATTGCTACATTTTGTATTGAAAACAATTTTCCCCTTCTCTTTGGCGATCGTGATTTTATACCATTTGTTGATCACCTTGGGCTAATCCCCGCTAGCTAAAAAACATAACAAGAGATTGTCTCGGTCTGGCTATTTTGCACTAGTGCTAACTCGGTGAAAATTTTGTATGATTGATGCTAAGACCAGCAAGAATCAATTATACAGCAGCTAGTAATGATCAGCTTACTTGGCTTTGTGCATTAATTTCCAGATCCTCATCCGTAACCTCTAACTCGGTCATCTGCCATTTAATTAGTTCTATAGTGCCATCATTGTGCTCTACAATCGCGGTACAACTTTCCACGAAATCTCCAGTGTTGATATATAAAAAACCTTCCATATCTTTAATTTCTGCGTGATGTATATGACCGCAAATAACACCATCGAGATTTTGGTCTTTAAGGGTGTTGACGATACTCTCTTCGTAATCAGAAATAAATTGCACGGCATTCTTCACTTTAAACTTTACATAAGCCGCGAGTGAGAAACTGGATTGTATGCCTAGCTTCTTTCTAGTAGTGCGAATAATCCGGTTAACCCAGAGAAGAAAGTCATAGCCATCATTGCCTATCTTGGCAATCCACTTGTGACATTGTGCTATTGTGTCGTACTCATCACCATGAACAATAAGGAATTTCTTTCCGGCAGCGGTAGTATGTACGTCCGTTTTTTTGACTGTGATGTCACCAAAAACATAGTTATCGTATTCTCTGACATTTTCATCATGATTGCCGGGTACATAGATGACTTGAGTGCCATGCCGCGCTTTACGCAGAATTTTTTGAATGACCGTATTATGATCGGTAGGCCAATACATTTTCTTAGAAAGCGACCAAAAATCGATAATATCACCGACTAAATAAAGAGTTTCACTCTCGTTGTATTTTAAAAAATCGAGAAGCACATCAGCTTGGCATTGAGTGGAACCCAAATGTAGATCTGAAATCCAGATGGTTCGATAGGTAGTAGTCATAATCAAACTCTTAGTATTTTAATGTATGAAAATTGTCCTTTGGTGCCAAAATCGGCTATCTAAAATAGTTTTGATTACGTATAACCTTCAGCTTAAAACTAAAATATCTTGTAGCCTGTTATGTAGCCTGTTATGTAGCTTGCGGAATACGGGAAACTTGGACTGGTTACCCCCGCATTCCGTAAACTACATGCGGGCTACAATGGTAAATTATTTGATTTTAAAAACATTTTTCAAGGTAGCTGAAGCGTGAGGGTAATCAGAAAACAGTTTGAATACTATCAGAAGTAGATGAAATTTATGTTACAGCCCGTAAATAGTCTTCCTTCATAATTATGTAAAGAAAACAGCTTAGAATTGATCTCTGGCTAAACATAAGAGTAAGAAAGCATGGAGCTCTCTGTCCTGACATTAAACTTACATACGTATCAACAGCATCCCCAGTTCTCTGGTATAAATCTAAAAGATACAATGAGTGATGCTGATCTACCTGAAAATCAAAAGTCGCGTAGCAATTTTTTATTGGAATGAAGCTACTTGGTTACCCTCAACTTGGCCTACCAAGGCTTAGTGGCAGCCTTAAATTTCCCATAGCGCAATAACATTAGCGGTAATAATAGTAAATTAAGTAAAGTCGATGAAGCCAGTCCACCGATAATAATGGCCGCCATTGGCCCCATAATTTCTAAGCCTGGGTTATCACTATTAAAAGCGATTGGTGACATGGCTAATGCGGTAACTAAAGCCGTCATGAGAATAGAGGGTAATCGCTCTTGAGCGCCTTTTAGCATGGTTTCTAAATTCCAGTCTAAACCCTCATCTTCGACCAGATGTTGATAATGAGATAGCAGCATAATACTGTTGCGTACGGTAATGCCAAATAAGGTAATAAAGCCAATAATCGAGCCGACCGATAAGGTTGCATCCATTAAAATGACCGCTGCTATGCCGCCGATAAGCGAAAAAGGGATATTAACTAAAGTAATGGCTACATGGCGCAGGTTATTAATGGCGATATAAATAAAAATGAGTACACCAATACTTGCCAGTAGTGAATGTAATATCAAGTTTTGTTTAGCTTGTGCTTGTTCGATGGCAGCACCGGTATATTCTGGGTAGGTATTGTCTTCAAAGCTAATATTTTGGCTGACTTTTTCCTTGAGTTCTTGCATAAAAGACGAAATATCACGCCCAGCAACATTACAGGTAATGCTTTGTCGTCTTTGTGCATTTTGGTGCAGAATATTGTAACGGCCTTCATTATGTTTAATGTCTGCCACTTCAGCTAAAGTAATGAGTTTGCCGCTAAGCGTGCGAATGGGTAATTGATCGATAAGATCGGGTTGCTGCCGCCATTCGGGCTTTAAGACTACGGCTATATTGTAACTACGATTACCTTGTAAATGTTTGCCGACCACTTGACCATCATAAGCCGCTTGGACGGTTTGTAGGATTTGTTGGGCTTGTATGCCCCAGAATTTGAGTTTTTCCTGATTGAGGTGGATTTGAATGAGTGGCGTGCCTGGCGGAGAACGTAATTGTATGTCAGCCGCGCCTGAAATTTCTTGCATTAATGCGGCAACTTCTTGGGCTTTTTTATCTAGCTGATTTAAGTCATTGCCATAAATATTAACCACAACAGGCGAGGTGTAGCCGGAAATAGTTTCGTCGATGCGCTCGGTTAAAAATGTATTGGCTTCAAATAAGAGTCCTGGAAAATCGGCTAAAATTTCACGTAATTGTTCTAATACAGCTTGCTGTTCTGCGCCTGAAAGCGGTTTAAGACGCACTTCAAATTCGCTGTAATGACTGCCGTAGGTATCAGCTCCGCGCTCCGCACGTCCGGCCCATTGCGAAACGGATTCTATTTGCGGAATTCCTTGCAGCAGTGCGGTGATTTGTTTGCCCTGACGAATGGATTCTTGTAAAGACGTACCCGGAATGCTGGTGGTGTGAACGATATAATGACCTTCGCGCAATTCAGGTAAAAATTTATTGCCGAGCGTAAAAAATTGACTCAGCATAAAAACAGACAAAATCAAACTAACAAGAGAAATGAGTTTGAAATGCGTGGCAATAGCGTTAAGAAGTCGTGTATATAAAGGGTTTAAGAATCGAATAAGCGGTGGCGTGGTATTAAATTGTATATTATTGCTTAAGAGTACAAAACATAAGGCTGGGGTGAGCGTGAGGGCGACGATTAATGACATTAAAATTGCCAGAATGTATGAATATCCGAGTGGAGCAAATAGCCTTCCAGCGACACCTTCTAAAGTTAATAGTGGCACAAACACCAAAGCCACGATAAAGCTGGCATAAACCACCGAGCTACGCACTTCGATGGATGCATCATAAACCACTTGCTGGGTAGCTAGCGGTTTGGCTAAAGAGCGGTTTTCACGCAAACGGCGGAAAATATTTTCGGTATCAATAATGGCGTCATCAACCACTTCGCCTAAAGCAATCGCTAAGCCGCCTAACACCATAATATTGAGGTTAACGCCAAATTCTAGTAATATCGCAGCGGCACTAATTAAAGATACAGGAATGGCAACAGCGGAAATAAAAGCGGTACGTAAATTATATAAAAAGAAATACAAAATGAGTACGACAAACAGTCCGCCTAAAAGCAGGTGGCTGGACAGATTACTGACTGAGTTTTGTATATAATCCGCGGGTCGGAATAAGTGGCTATAAAAATTAATCTGCTGTTCGGCAAACAAAGGTTCAAATTCTGTCAATGCTTGTTCTACTGTATTGGAAACGGTCAATGTATTGGCATCAAATTGACCAATAACCATCATCACGATGCCGGATTTTCCCATAATTTGTGCGGCTCCAATCGCGGGTTCTGGCGCGTATTGAATGTCCGCTATATCGCCTAAGACTAAGGTGTTGTTCTCGCTATATTTAATGATACTTTGGCGCAGTTGTTCAGGCGTTGTTGCTAGCCCAGTGACTTGTAGCGTAAAGCGTTGATTGCTGTTTTCTATAAAACCTCCGCCTTGTATCTTGCCTATTTGCGCGGCGGCTTCGATGACTTCATTAATGGATAGATTGAATTTCTGTAATTTTATGGGATCGAGTTGGATTTGAACTTGTCTAATATCCCCGCCAAAAATATTAACATCAGCAACGCCATGTACAGCTAATAAGCGTGGCACTAGCAAGGTATCGACAAGATCCCGTAATTGCATCAGGTTTTTATGTTCAGAGTTGAGGCCGATAGTTAGTACGGTTGCGGAAGAGGAAGTTAAAGGGACTGGGGACGGTGTATGTACACCTTCAGGGAGTTGTGTGCTTAAACTAGACAGGCGCTCGGTGACTAATTGGCGATTACGATAAATATCACTGTGTTCATCGAAAATCGCGGTGACTATTGAAAGCCCTTGTATAGATTCAGAACGTAGCGTGTTTAAGCCGAGTAAACCACTGAGTGATGATTCGATTTTTTGAGAAACTAAGATCTCGACTTGTTCGGCTGAAAATCCAGGGGATTCCGTTTGAATGATAATTTGTTTGGGTGAAAACTCAGGGAATACATCTAAGCCTGCATTAGCGAAGCGATAGCTTCCGTAGCATAAAATCAATAAGGCTAAAGCAATGACAATGCCGTAAAAGCGAATGGAGAATCGGATGAGATTTGTAAGCATAGGTGCTGGTGTTAGTTTTTTGGTTTTATACTTATTAACAAGCTGGGTAAATAGAGTTAGCTACATAGTTTATAGCTCTGACGCTGGATCCATAAGTATTCCTGATTACCCATAACCCTCAGCTATACCACGTCATTCCTGCATGCTTTAAGTAGGAATCTCATAGGTTAAGCAAAGATTCCCGATAAAAAACTTCGGGAATGACGAGTTTTTAACATACTGATATTTTCAGCTTTATTCTACTATGGCTGAGAGTTGTATGTAATCAGGTAAGTATTTACACAACTTTTTGATATTTAAGTTGCAAGTCAATGTGGGCTCCCTCTCCTGCTGGAGAGGGCTTTTAAACTTGTGTAGATACCTATGTGCTGGAGCGTATGAACGATTAGATATTTTCTCTGTGTTCTCTGTGGTTAAAATCTTGAGCTCGGATTTTTAACAGAGTGGGCGGGATTAATCGTCGTCATCATCATCTTCAGCCGGAATTTGACCGCGAAATTCTTCTGATAAAAGCATTTGTGCGCCACTAATCACTAGTATGTCATCTTGTTGTAATGCTTGCTGGATAAAGTAATTCCCCGTGCTTATCAGTTTTTTCTGATTGATTTGAATGCGTTTAAAATGTTCATCATCAATTTTCGTGTAAGCAAAGGTTTGACCTAAGTGCCAGATTAAAGCAGATGCCGGAATGATAACGCCAGAGATGGCTTCTTCTTGCGTAGGAATATGGGCGTTTACACGTTGATGATGTCCGTTAAAGACGCTATCGGTCAGGTAGAAATAGGGTGTGCCCGTTTGTTGGCTTATGGCTGAGATGGGTGCATTAGAAATCAACTTGGCCGACTGTTCAGGCTCGTTTTGATTGGCTCTTTGTAGCGCAATAGTTGTTGGTGGCGTTGTTAATTGTTTAGGTAGATAAATTAAGTAAAGTTGTTTTTTAAGCTGACTAAGGTCAATAAAGTTTGGGTGTTGGTCGCTTAAAAACCAGTGACTGACTGTTTTTCCCCATTGTGCTTCTGTCTGCAGACGTAATATTGCACTTTGATTTTGAGAGGCTTGAACATTCACTTTAGCAATGTCGAGCTGGTTCTTTTGTTCCCTGAATTTGCGTGTGGAAACGGCATTTTCGTGTTGTAAGTTTTGTATGCGCTGCATATCTCGTTGCGCCTGCTCTAATTGCAATTGTGCTGTTTGTTGTTCTGCTAAGGCTTTAAAATAACCGGCACGTGCTTGGAGTAAGGGGAGTAAATCAATTAAGGTCGCAAATGTTTCAATTATTGGATTAAAGTGAGTGCTGTGTAATTTTATAGTCTCTAAGCCACTTGCTATTTGAATAGACTCCTCAATCGCGACATTATGCTGAGCAATCGTATCGTCATCATCGGCATTGCTATTAAAGCTAAATAGAAGGAAGGATGAAATGAGTAAGGGGCGTAGTATTAGCATAATAAATTCAGTTGATTGGCAGGGCTTTGTCTATTGCCTTATCTAGGTGAAGGTTCCTAATTAAGTTAGGAGCGTGCACGAAATAAGGTAAATTTTACAATGGGGCGCAGACCTTTAGCCTGCATTTTAGGTAGCAGACTAAAGGTCTGCGCCCCATATTGTATTCAAGTTGCTTTGTACTTATTCCTTGGCTGAAAAAATCGTTATTACAGTGATTTATAAACGAGCGGCTAACTCAAAGCGCAAGTAGAGAGGCTGATCTTTTTAGTATTATAAGATATTCAGTGTAAAGCGCTGGGGAAAAACTGGCTTTATAGTAAAATAATATCCGAGCAATGAGAAAATTTAATCCGTTTTTAAACCTTAACAAAGTGAGAGAAAAATGAGTGAACTTCCTAAACAATTAAAATATGCCACCACTCATGAGTGGGTAAAGTTAGAGGAGGATCTTGTAGTTAAAATCGGTATTACTGATTTTGCTCAAGAAGAGCTTGGTGATTTAGTCTATATAGAGTTGCCAGAAGTGGGTCGCCAACTAGCAGCAAAAGAGCAATGTGCGGTCGTAGAGTCTGTTAAGACGGCTTCTGACTTATTCTGCCCTGTTACGGGTGAGGTGATCGCCATTAATGAAGAGCTAGCAGATTCGCCTGAGTTAGTTAATGAAGATGCTTTTGGCACTTGGTTGTTTAGTTTAAAAATAGATAATGCAGCTGATTTAGATGAGCTTTTAGGTGCTGATGCTTATGCTGAGTCGATTGCTTAGATTTATTTGCTAATAGTTTCAACAGTAAAAGGGCTGGAAAGTATAAAGTTACCCACAAACTCTGTGGATAACTTTGTGTGTAATTTGCAACTTGTAAAGCTAAATGTCTGTAATTATTATGTTTTTGTTAAATTGTTTGAAAACTATACGGCATTATAAATCAGTGTCTTACGTATGTTTTTGTGAGTGTAATGGAGTTGATGTTGGTGTTATTTAGCTTGACAGGATTTTGTGTGCAAGAATAAATAAAAACGCAAAGACTGCGGAGAGAAGTGTCACCGTATTTATTTTAAGGTAGCATGTTTTCAACTTGATTAAGGCACTGAAGATATTTGTAGGTGTTTGGTTTTTAAGTCTTTATATCTTAAATAAAGTTACCCACAAAAGCTGTGGATAACTCTGTGGGTAATTTGCAACTAGCAATGCTAAATGGCTGTAATTGTTACAGTTTTGTTACATTGTCTAAAAAATATACATCTTTATATATCAATGACTTATGGCGTCTTGAGGCGTTTTGCCGAGACTAATAAAAAATAGTTTTTACTTGACAGGGTTTTGTGGAAAATGGCTAATCAAAATGCAAAAGGTGTAAAGCGTATCGTGAATGCGTTCTTTTTTTCAGTGGCGGGTTTTAAAGCGGTATGGAAACATGAGGAAGCCTTTAGGCAAGAAGTCTATTTATTGATAGTAGCCGCCCCTTTAGCGCTTTGGTTGACTGGAAATAATATCGAAAGGGTATTATTAATAGGGTGTTTGGTGGGTGTATTGTTAGTTGAACTATTAAATTCAGCAGTTGAAGCGGCCATTGATAGAATAGGATTTGAGCATCATGAGCTGTCAGGTAGAGCAAAAGATATAGGTTCTTCTGCAGTTATGTTATCGTTGGCATTGGCTGCGTTAACATGGGCGTTGATTTTAATTTAAGAGGAAAAGAAATAAATGAGTGCATTGATTTGTGGATCTATGGCTTACGACACAATTATGGTGTTTCAAGACCAATTTAAAAACCATATTCTGCCTGATAAAGTACATATGCTGAATGTGTCTTTTTTAGTGCCTGTCATTCGTAGAGAGTTTGGTGGTTGTGCTGGAAATATTGCGTATAACTTAAAATTGTTGGGTGAAACACCTAGAATTATGGCAACTGTGGGTCATGATTTTGAGCCGTATGCGCAATGGTTGAGTCAATGTAAAATTTCCAGTGATTATATTACTAAGTTAGATGCCCATTACACTGGGCAGGCGTATATCACTACTGATCGGGATGATAATCAGATTACCGCCTTTCATCCAGGGGCAATGAACGAATCGCATGTTAATTCAGTGGCGCAAGCATCTAGTATTGAAGTGGGTATTGTTTCGCCTGATGGAAAATTAGGTATGCAGCAGCATGCTAAAGAGTTTGTTGAGGCTGGTATTCCGTTTATTTTTGATCCTGGTCAAGGCATGCCCATGTTTAGTGGCGAGGAATTACTTGAATTATTAGAGTTGGCAACTTGGGCAACGTTTAATGATTATGAGTCGGAATTAATGCAAGAGCGCACGGGTTTAACTTTAGAGCAAATTGCTGAAAAAGTTGACGCTTTAGTTATTACTTTAGGTGGTGAGGGCTCAAAGATTTATAGCAAAGGTGAATGTATTGATATTCCCGCGGTTAAAGCTAAAGAATTAAAGGATCCAACGGGCTGTGGTGATGCGTTCCGCGCAGGTTTATTGTTTGGTATTTTGAGTGAATATGATTGGGCAACGACTGGACGTATTGCCTCTTTATTAGGTGCGATAAAAATTGAACATCATGGCACGCAAAATCATAGCTTTACTATGGCGCAATTTAAGCAGCGTTATCAGGATAGTTTTGGAGTGTCGTTTTAGTTTAGGCATTCGTACGAAATAACTTTGACAACTTGGGGCGCAGGTCTTTAGCCTGCACTTTATAAGCAGCCCAAAGTGCTGCGACCCAAGTTGTCAGCCTTATTTCATGTATATCTCCTAGGCATAGGTAACTTCTCGTTATTAAAGGGTACAGGCTGTTTTTTCAGCTTGTCATTCCTGCATGCTGTTAGCAGAAATCTATGTTTAACGTGGATTCCCGATACAAGACTTCGGGAATGACGAGTGTTTATATGTATTTGCCCGTGAATAATGAAAAGTTACACAGCTACGGCATAACTCATTGTTTACTATTAATTTTAAAAATTAATCTAATGGCAGTAAGGGATATGCTGAGAACAAGAAACCTTAGAGAGTCACAATCTGTGTATTCCATAAAAAAACTTAGCTTTAATTCGCTAATACTACTTGTATTGACTTGCTTGTTGATGTCGGTAGCTTTTGCGCATGGTGTTGATGCGCATACCAAACAGTTCTTGCTGGCTAATCAAGGTGTTGCTATCGGGCCTTTTCTATATATTGGCGCAAAGCATATGGTCACTGGCTATGACCATCTGTTGTTTTTACTTGGCGTTATCTTCTTTTTGTTCCGTACGCGGGATATTGTTCGTTATGTCAGTCTGTTTACTTTAGGCCATAGTCTCACGCTGTTTTTAGGCGTGTTAGGTAATGTTGCTGTTAATGCTTATTTAATTGATGCGATCATCGGCTTATCGGTCGTTTATAAAGGTTTTGATAATCTAGGTGGTTTTCAGCGTCTATTTGGTTTCCAACCAAATACCCAAGCGGCTGTGTTGATTTTTGGGTTGTTTCATGGCTTAGGCTTGGCGACAAAATTACAGGATTTTTCTTTGCCGGCACAAGATTTATGGAAAAATTTACTGGCTTTTAATGTCGGGGTTGAGCTGGGGCAAATTTTTGCCTTATTGTTTATTTTACTGGCTTTGAATATTTGGCGGCGTTTCGACAGCTATTATGGTTTTGCAGTTATCACCAATACTTTATTAATGAGCAGCGGTTTAATTTTATTTGGCTATCAAATGGCTGGCTTTATCATGGCGGTGTAATATTTATGAATGAAACAAAAATTCCTATGCAGTCTTTAAAAACGCTGATTATTACTATGATCAGTGCGGTATTACTCGCCTTTTTTGTTTTAATAGCGATTGTTGGACCGGCTGAATATGCGATTGATCCAACGGGGCTGGGAAAAGCGCTTGGTTTGACTGTATTGGCTCAACCAGTAGAGAAAAACGCAAAGACGGTAGTTGCCTGCCCGACGGGTAATGCATTGCTAGATTGGCAAGATATAGTGATGATTACTATTCCCGCCGCTTCAGAATTAGAATATAAGTTCTATCTGGATCAACAGGCTGAAATGGCGTATGCATGGGCAAGTGATGGTGCGCAATTATATTTTGATTTTCATGGCGAACCAGCCGGTAATAAAACGGGTTATTTTAAAAGTTACCAAGAAGCAACATCGGGTGAAGCTGAAGGTGTGCTCACTGCACCATTTACCGGCACGCATGGCTGGTACTGGAAAAATACAAGCTCAAAACCCGCTACCGTGACTTTGAAAACCAAAGGACAGTACCGGATTAAGGGCTTGATTTAATACGTCTTAGTGCAACTTAAGTTCTTGCCGCACGTGAGACTTTATCAAATGGCTCTGGAAAGGCTTTTGTAGCGCCAGTTTGCACGCGTAATTTATCTAATAAAGTATGGTCAAACATCTCGCGGAATTCTTCGCGAGTCTGAAAGGTATCTGCATATAAGGCTTGGAAACCGCCCATCTCGCGCATAAAAGCCTCTAGTTTACGAGTGGTCTGTTTAGAATTGTAATTCTCTACATTGGGTTCACCGTAAATGCCGACATCAACAAACATTTGTTCGTTAGGCTGTGGGTTAACCATGCCGCGTATCGGCGTATCGAAGACACGCATAGGGCAAAGCCATAAAGGATGAAAGTCCACTTCTTGTTTAAGATAAGAGAGTGATTTATCCAAATTAGAAAGAGGTAATAAGAGGTCCTGGTCCATGTGGTGAGCATCATAGAGTTTATGTACTGCTTCAGCATCCGTGAGTTTTAATAAAGAAACCTCGGGTGGCGACATCCAGCCTAATAGGTAGCGGAACCAAGGGCTATTACCGAAGGGGATGATAAGCGCCATTTCCCAGAATAAGGCGCGCGTGTGGCGGTGATAATAATGACGTAAAGGAATCCATTCTTCTTGCTCCTTGTCTTGTTTTAAGATGGCGCGGACATACTCATAAAACCAGGGTTTCCAAAAATTATTGATGGCATTTTTAGTTTTTCCTGAAGGTACTTTATCAGAAAAATTACCCAACATTAAAACGCCTTCCTGTTCGGAATACATAAGTCCTTCGATGAAATCATAGGCTTCATTAGCAGGCTTTAGGGATTCTTCGGTAAAGCGCTTTATAAAGTCGTGTTTACTCTTAAAGGGAATATAAGACAGCTGCACATAATCTTTACTAGGGACAATTTTAATTTCTGCACAGACTAGAAAACCTAATGAACCGTAAGACCAAGGAATCGCATAAAATAGTTCGCTATTTTCTTCTTTTGAACATTTAACTAACTCGCCATCAGCGGTGACAATTTCTAGGCTTTCACAGATAGACTGAAACAGACCGTATTTATGTGAGCTAGACTCAATACCAAAGCCATTAATCAAACCACCAACGGTTAAGGCGTCTAATTCAGGGACAACAGCTAAAGACCAGCCTAAGGGTTTTAAGAGAGCAGAAATTTGCCCCATATTAGTCATAGGCTCAAGGCGTACCGTACCTTTTTTTTCATCAATTTCTAAAATGTCCATTAAATTAACATTAACTTGATAATGGGTTTTTTTATAATTTCCTTGTTTGTGTGACATCGCTTGCCAGCTAGGCCTAGCAGTACACATTGGGATTTCGCCACCGGTTTTTTGTTGCCAGGCTTTGACTTGCTGTTGCACTTTTTTGACTTTATCATCATGCTTATCTGGAGCACTGTTTAGCCAAAAAACTAAGCGATTGCGGGTGCTCATATAGGCTTTAAAAACCAAGGATGCCGGCAATAAAAACAGGACGACAAACAAACCGCGATATTTGATTAAAAAATTTAACATAGATTATTCCTCCAGAAATTAGGCTAAGCTATTAACCGTTATATTGAAATAAACTAAATTTTACTCTAAAAAGCATAGGTAGCTATACAACTGTATTTTAGCGTCAAAAAGTTACCTGATTACCCACAAGCTTCAGCTACCTTGAAATTTTTTTTAACGCCAAATAATTTACCATTGTAGCCCGCATGTTGTTACGGAATGCGGGGATAGCCGCTTCAAATCTCCCGTATTTCGCAAGCTCCATAACGGGCTACAAGAGATTTTAGTTTTAAGCTGAAAGTTATATGTAATCAGAAAATGTTATGTAGATACCTATGCTTAAAAAGACAGGTGTTTTCTAGGAGAGTGCTTGAAATTCAGAGTGTTTCTATTTTATTTTAATGCAGTTGCGCCCGTCATGCTTTGCGTCATACATTGCGCTATCGGCAACTTCGACCATTTCTTGGTAAGTGGCGAAATCAGGCCTATATAAACTAACACCTATACTCACGGTGAGAGCGTGGCCTTGAAAACGCTGGCGGAGAATGATGCCTTTGCGCTCAATTTCTTGGCGGATACGTTCTGCGTAACTATAAGCGCCTTGTTTGTCGGTATTGCGCAGTACAAAAACAAATTCCTCTCCGCCATAACGGCCAATAAAATCACTAGGGCGTGTCAGTGTGCGCATAATTTGGGCAACGATTTTGAGTACATCATCACCCGCTTGATGGCCGCAGGTATCATTAAATTTTTTGAAGAAATCAATATCAATAAAGCCAACAGCAACTTTACTGAGTTGCTTGGACTTTAATTCAAAGGTCTGAGTTAAAAAGTCAGTGACCATGCGTTTATTGAGTAACCCTGTTAATGAGTCGAGTTCCGCTCTTTTCTTTTCTAGTTCAAAGCGTTTAGCATTTGCTAAGGCGACACCCAGTTCATGAATGATAGGGAGGATTTGATCTACGCAATGTTCTGTCATTGGCGTATTTGTTTCGTGCTTATCTGCATACAGCAGTGCTACGAGTCGATTATGACTTAATACGGGGACAATAAGAAAATCTTCAACACCAAACTGTTTAAGAATCGAGCTGTTTTTGTCGTTATTGGTATTAATAATGACAGCGTTACGTTCACGTAAGCTGTTTAAAATAGTACTGGGTAGTTCATCAAGCTTGATATTGAAGGCTTGTAAGCTATTTTTATCAAGTGTTTCTGGCCATGTATAAGAGGCGGCCAAACTGCGTTGTTTGGGGTTTATATCAAGCATAAGTAAGCGTTCAAAAGCAAAATCTTTTTGAATGACAGCTAATGTCCAAGGAACTATTTCGCTGGAGATCAGGCTTTTGTGGGGTGTAGTCAGGCTGGTAATGGAAATATTGTCCGTGCGTGTCTCCACCGCGTTACTATTGCGTTTGTTATGGGTGCTTAGCAGCAGTGTTGTTTGCACTAATGCGGCGCGCAAACGATTTATATTAGGGAACTGTATGCCATAAAATTCACGGGTATGTTGCATTTCTTGGTCAACATGGCTGAGCAAGGTTTCCAAATCTAGTTTTTCAATAGCAAGGTACTTGGAAGTTTCTGAGTGAAGTTCAGGTGGGTTGTTAAGCGCAATAGAGCCTATACCTTGTAACCACGCAATATAGTTAGCGAAGTTAACAATCGCAATATCTCGCTTATAAATGGCAAAAGGGCTATTGTCATCAGGTAATTCATGATGACAATAAACGATAGCACTAATTTGCTCGGGAATGTCCCATTGTTGACAGAATGCATAGCCCATTTCGGCATGGTTTAAGCCGAAAAAATCGTGTTCACCTAATAGCGTGGGCTGCTCATCATTTTTACAGGCAAGAATAAAGTCGCTATAGCTTACTTTTCCATGCGTCTCTAAGACTATTTTACCTATATCATGCATCAAGCCGGCCGTATAAATAAGGTCAGGATCAGGATGTTTTAAGGAGGTTGCTATGGCGCGACTAAGCGAAGCAACAAATAAGCAATGCTGCCAGAAGAATAGCTGGTCAAATTGTTGTTTAGATTTGTGATCTATGAGCTTGTTGTAAAATAATTGATTTAACGCTAATTGCCGTACCGCAGAAAAACCTAAAATACTCACCGCACGCTTAATTGACGTGATTTTATGAGATAAGGCGAAGGCAGCAGAATTAACATTACGTAGTATTTTTGCCGTTAGCGTTGGTTCGGTTTCTATTAGCAGAGATAAATCACCGACATTGGTACTTTCATCTTGTGTTAACCGTAACAGTTTAATCGCTACAGCAGGAATGACCTGCAAGCTATTAACTTTATGTTTCAGTATTGCATCAGCTGCTTGCTTAATAGCTAAGACATGATGAGAAAAGTCGGTCATGATCAATGGAATAGTGGTGAAATAAGAAGAGTTTTAAGTTTAGCAGGAAATAGATAAATTGTTTTGAATATGTGTATTAATATGGCGTAGTTACTGAAAGTTCTTAAAGTGAAGGATAATTTGATTGTTATCTTTGATGAAGAGTAATACTCTATTAGAGTACGATGGAAATTAACTAATTTTTTACTGTTTAAAACTTAAATTGATCGCCTTAATTAGCCTGTAAACTTTAAGGTTTTGATGAGTAATAATCGATCAATTAAAGTAACTTCTCATTATTAAAGAGTATAAGCTGTTTTTTCAGCTCGTCATTCCTGCATGCTGTTAGCAGGAATCTATGTTTAACGTGGATTCCCGATAAAGCTTGTGCCCACGCTTGACTGGGTAGACTTCGGGAATGACGGTATTTTTATAGGCATTTGCCCGTGAATAATGAGAAGTTACCAATTAAGGTTTGGGCAAACTGTTTTTAAAGGATATTTTTATGATACGTATATTTTTGTTTGTTGCAGCTATATTTTCTAGTGTAAATATTTTAGCTAAAGAGGTAATTTTCCCTACTGTTGATAATGCCAGTATTCAAGCAGACTTTACCTTACGAGGGCCAGTCGGTGTTATTTTAGCCCATGGTGCTGCATTTGATAAAGATAGTTGGGGGGATATTCGGGAGCGCTTGATTGATAAAGATTTCACTGTTTTGGCTATTAATTTCAGAGGCTATGGTAAATCTACTTTAGGTGATAAGCAGGGCGCTTTATATGAGGATATTTTAGCGGGAGCACAGTATTTAAAAGAGCAGGGTATAACGCAGGTTGGCATTTTGGGGGCAAGCATGGGAGCGAGTGCGGCAGCTGAAGCGAGTGTTGAATCAGAAGACAAAGAGATAAATCGGATGATTTTATTGTCACCTGCCTTTATTGCTGAGCCAGAGAAGTTAAAGGGTTATTTATTATTTATTGCTAGTGAGGATGAGCCTTCTATTAATGCTATTAAAGCTAATTTTGATAAAGCCCCTAATAACCCCAAAACACTTGAAATATTGAGTGGTAGAGAGCATGCTCAATATATTTTTACTACCAAGCAAAAAAGCACCCTTACTCACCTTATTTTGACTTTTTTGAGAAAAGATGAATTTTCTAAGAAAGAGCTAGTTAATGCGCCTGATGAGGTCTTAAAACAAGAAGATACGCTTAAGAAATCAGTGCTAGAGCAACAAGATGAGTAGTCAACTATTGAGGTTTTTAAAGTACATTGCACCGCTGTTTATCTTGATGATCAATAGTTGTGCAATTGACTTAAAAGAGGGCGCCGATATTGTGCAGCTTATTTATGTACAGCCTACAAAAGAAGCCTGCCAGTTTATAGGGCAGACTTCAGCTTCTGATGGTGGCATGGTTTCAGGTGATTTTATGTCAGATGCCGATATTCATAAAGGCGCCGCTAATCAAATGAAGAATAAAGCCTATGAAATGGGTGGTAATCTTGTTTATATACATCAGCAATTTAATGAAAATGCCAAGTTAACCAGCACCAAGACCAAGCAAACTATGATGGGTTTTGTTTATCGTTGTAATGGCCTTAAACAAGCTCAGCCAAAAGATAATCCGGAGTAATTTCAGTGATTTTAGCTGCGAGCATTTGATTTTCTAATGATTGACTATTATCTATAATAGCTGCAACGCGCAAATAATTGGGTGTGTAACCAAACACTTTATGACTTTGTGCGTTGAGCTCTTCCTTGTGAGCTTCCCATAAGACTTCAAACGATTGGCCTTGGTTTTGGCTGAAAAAGTCCTGTTTCATTTCTTCCGCGAGTTTATGCAGTTGCTGACTACGTTGTTTTTTAATCGCATTGGGCACTTGCTCGGGTAATGTTGCTGCTTTAGTATCGGTACGCATCGAATAAGTGAAAATGTGAATATGTCCAAAGCCAATGCTTTTAATATAATTAAAGCTATCTTGCCATTCTTGTTCTGTTTCGCCTGGAAAACCGGCAATAATATCGGTAGTGATATTAATATGCGGCACTTGTGCGCGCGCATCGGCAATAATCTGAGTAAACTCTTCTGTTTTACAGCGTCGTGCCATACGTTTCAAAACGCTATCTGAGCCACTTTGCAAAGGCAAATGTAAATGTGGCATAAGGCGTGGATTGGCAAATAAAGCAAAGAAGTTATCCGGTAAATCCCACGGCTCTAAAGAGCCTAAGCGCAAACGAGAAACGGTGGTTTGCTCTAAAATGGCAGTGATTAGATTCGCTAAATTTTGCTTTATATCTGAGCCATAACCGCCTAAATGTACGCCGGTTAAAATAACTTCATTAATACCCTGTTCAACCAAACGATTTACGTCTTGAACGATCTGTTCAATTGGTGTGCTTTTTTCTTCGCCGCGTGCAACGGTCACAATGCAGAACGTACAGCGATAACGACAACCATCTTGTACTTTGACAAAAGCGCGTTGTCGGCCACGGCTAAATAAAGAGATTTCACCGGGTTCGGTGGACATAGCTGGCATGGTGGGGATTTCTAGTTCCTGGATAGCAAGTTCGACCAAGCGGTCCTTATCCTGGTTACTAACGATTAAATCAACGCCTAATAATTCTGCGGCTTCATCAGAATTAAGCGTGACATAACAACCGCTGGCAACGATTTTTGCACTTGGGTTATCTCTATGGATACGGCGAATAAGCTGACGTGATTTGCGTACGGCGTCTTGTGTGACGGCGCAGGAATTAACAATAATCAGCTGAGCTTCATTTTGTTCACGGGTAATTTGGTGACTTGCTTTTTGAAAAGCTTGTGCCCAACTTTCCAATTCTGCTTCATTAAGACGACAACCGAGGGTTCTTAGGTGAACTAACATTATGCGAAAAACCAATATGCGATAAAGATTGCGGCAATAATGCCCGCAAAATCGGCTATTATCCCACAAGCTAGCGCATGACGAATATTTTTAATGCCTACTGAGCCAAAGTAAACCGTCAAAACATAAAAAGTGGTTTCGGTACTGCCTTGTACAATAGACGATAAACGACCAGCAAAGGAGTCAGCGCCAAAGGTTTGCATGGTATCGACCATCATTGCGCGTGCGCCGCTACCGCTAAACGGTTTCATTAATGCAGTTGGCATAGCATCAATAAAACGCGGATCTAGATTCGCTTGCAGCACCGCAAAACGTAATCCATTCATTAATAACTCTAATGCACCACTGGCACGAAACACTCCAATGGCAACCAGCATGGCAACTAAATAGGGAATGATGATAATCGCTGTTTGAAAGCCTTCTTGTGCGCCTTCAATAAAGGCTTGATAGGCATCTATTTTTTTGTAAGCTGCCGTAGCAATGAAAATAATAATCAGCGTAAATAAAATCAGATTGCTGATTAATGCTGACTGTAAAAGCATGTCAGCCTGACTGAGTTGCGCGAAATAATAAATAATGCTCGCTACCAATAAGCTAAAGCCGCCTAAATAGGCGAGGATAGTTTTATCCCATAAGTTAAGTTTTTGCACCCAAGCCACGGCTAATAAACCGCAAATCGTAGACATATAAGTGGCTAATAAAATAGGAATAAATACGTCGGTTGGATGCGCTGCGCCTAATTGAGCGCGATAGGTAAAAATAGTGATTGGAAATAAGGTAACGGCGGACGTATTAATAACGAGAAATAAGATTTGCGCATTACTGGCAGTTTCTTTATTGGGGTTTAATGTTTGTAATTCCTGCATCGCTTTAATACCCAAAGGCGTAGCAGCATTATCTAGCCCTAGTGCGTTAGCGGATATATTCATTACCATAGCTCCGAGCGCAGGGTGATGGGCGGGCACTTCGGGCATTAATTTGCTAAATAAAGGTGTCAGGCCGCGAGTTAGTAAGTCGATAAAACCACTACGTTCACCTATGCGCATAATGCCTAGCCATAAAGCGAGTACGCCAGTTAAACCTAAGGAAATCTCAAAGGCGGTTTTTGACATGGCAAATAATGCAGCCATTAACTCGGTGAAGATGGCGTGTTCACCTAGGTAGAGCAGCTTGAATAGCGCGCTGATAAAGGCGCTGATAAAAAAGAAGATCCAGATAATATTGAGCATGTACGGTGCTTGAACCTTATTTGATGGTTGGCAGGCAGTTTATGATTGAAAAAAACGTGAACTACTTAATAAAATCACAAGAAATATTGTTTCATTTATGGAAACAAACTAATGATATTTAAGCATATTGTGGGATTTTTATGTTGCTGTATAGTACGCATCAGTTACTTAAATTAATTACTTTTTACCGTTAAGGGAAACACAATGACTGATTTACAAAAAGATATCTTAGTTGGCTTATTATTTGTTACTGGAATTTTTGGTTTTATCTCAGGTGCTTTTATTGTTTCTGCAGTTGTTTTTGCTGTTTCAGCTATTTTTAGTAATGTGCATTTAACAAATCGTTTACAAAGTTAATTTAAGTTAAAGTTTCTATGTAGTTTATTCTCCTTGTTGTACCAATAAATTATGATTCCTCCTCGTTATCATATTTATACTTTATAACGCCGAATGCAAATGATGCATTCGGCGTTTTTTTTGCTTGTAAGAGTGAGTAGTGACAAAAGCCCTTAACCACAGAGAGCACAGAGTACACAGAGAAAAACATTGAGAGTTTTTTCTCTGTGTACCCTGTGGTGTGTTTAAAAAATTAAATGAACTACCAAGCTCCCGTACTCTGCATGGAGACCCAAGGTTCAGCTGGTGGGAGTTGATTGCCTTTTTGTAGTAGCTCAATCGAGATTTCATCGGGCGAGCGAATAAATGCCATATAACCATCGCGAGGCGGGCGGTTAATGATGATGCCTTTATCCAGTAAATTTTGGCAAAAGTTATAAATATTATCCACTTCAAAAGCTAAATGGCCGAAGTTGCGACCGCCGATGTAGTCTTCAGTATCCCAGTTATAGGTCAATTCTAGTAAAGGCGAGTGATTGTTTTTTGCTTGTTCGGCATCTGCTGGTGCATTTAAGTAAACTAAAGTATAGCGACCTGCTTCATCTTCTATGCGATGCGCTTCTTGTAAACCTAGTTGATCGCAATAAAAATGCAGTGAGGCTGTTAAGTCTTTTACTCTGACCATAGTGTGTAAATAGCGCATGCTGTTCTTCCTTAATGATTTAAAATTTCAGGTAAAAAAAACTCACTTACGAGCATTGGGTGATGGTGAATAGCATAAATTGTTCGGCGTCCCCATAAGGGCTGCTGTATTTGGGTTAACTGTTGTATTCCAGGCCGCCATGCGCGATCAGAAACATGGCTGATTTCTAATGCTAAGCGCTCTAGTTTTGGGTAAGAGAAAATAACTTCACCTAAGGGGCGAGAGCCTAAATGTGACAAATTGTGCTGTGCGCTTTGAATCGTGCGCTCAGGCAATATAGTGCGCGCAAGTACTAAAGGCGTGTCATCAACAGATAATAATACTTCGCGAGTCAGTGAGTATCTTGCCTGAGGTGATTTTAGTAGTCGACTTTCTGATATAAATGAGCGCTGCCAAATATTGTTTAATACCTGTACGTGTACACGCGGGCCGTAGTAGTTTCTCAGGCGCTGAGTAATCGAGCCGGCTTCAAAAATCCATGAAGCAGCATTATCAGGAATATTTAAACGACTTCTTAAGCGATTACAAAACCAGGTGGGTTCTTTGCTGTATAAACTACTTGTATTGCGCAATCGAGTTAAACCTCTGCATATTTGGTGGTTGTACCGAGCCAGCGCTCAATCAGAGGCTGAATGTTTTCTGGGCAAGTTTCTTGAATGATTTCGACCGCTGCACTCACGTGCTCTAATAAAGCGGCATCACGCTCTAAATTGGCTATTTTAAATTGTAGTTGACCGGTTTGTTTAGTGCCCATCATTTCTCCAGGGCCGCGTAATTCTAAGTCTTTTTCGGCAATAATAAAACCATCGCTGGTTTCCCTTAATATATTAAGCCGCTCGCCTGCGGTGTTGGATAGCGGGGATTGATACATGAGAATGCAAAAGCTATCTTCAGTGCCACGTCCGACGCGACCGCGTAATTGATGGAGTTGAGATAAACCGAGGCGTTCTGGGTTTTCAATAATCATGAGTCCCGCATTCGGCACATCAACACCGACTTCAATCACGGTGGTGGCAACTAATAAATCCAGTTCATGCGCTTTAAAGGCTTGCATGACTTGGTCTTTTTCAGCGGCTTTCATACGTCCATGCACTAAACCTATGCGCACATGCGGTAGCATTTCAGCAAGCATGGTTGCGGTATTTTCGGCGGCTTCACATTGCAATACTTCAGACTCTTCAATTAAAGTGCAAACCCAGTAGGCTTGCCGCCCTTGTTTAACCCAATTAGTGATTTTAGCAATAATCTCTGGCCGACGCTCAGAGGGGATGGCGCGTGTCACTACCGGAATTCTGCCTGGCGGTAATTCATCAATAATTGAAATATCCAAATCCGCATAATTAAGCATGGCTAAGGTTCTAGGAATCGGCGTTGCGGTCATAATTAATTGATGTGGCTTGCTGTTATTATTGTGGCCTTTATCTCTTAAAGCCATACGTTGATTGACGCCGAAACGGTGTTGTTCATCGATAATAATCAGTCCTAAACGGGCGAAATTCACCGCATCTTGAAATAACGCATGGGTACCAATAATCAAGCCGGCACTGCCATCGCTAATAGTCGCTAAAGCATGCTCGCGTTTTTTACCTTTGAGTTGACCGGTTAAATAGATAATTTGAGTATCAAAATCTTTAAACCATTGGCTAAAGTTGCGTAAATGTTGTTCGGCCAATAATTCGGTTGGCGCCATAATAGCGACTTGGTAATTACTACTGAGTGCCAGTAAAGCGGCATAAGCAGAAACTACGGTTTTTCCAGAGCCAACATCGCCTTGAACTAGGCGCAGCATAGGGCTGTTTTTGCTGCAGTCGACTTTTATTTCTTTAATAACGCGTTGTTGTGCTTTAGTTAGCTGAAATGGTAAGCCATCAAGAAATTGTTTGCTCTGTTGTCGTGTACTTTTTAATAGGGGCGCTTGCCAATGCTGTTCGCTTTTTTTCTTATATAATTGGCTAAGTTGATGAGCGATAAACTCTTCAAATGCAAGTCGCGTTAAAGCCGGGTTTTGATTGTTTTGTAGTGCATAAACAGAAACGCCTGCAGCGGGTGTATGCAATTTATTTAATGCTTGATCGAGACTGAGGTAGTTGTAACGATTTAATAAAGCGCTGGGCAGTAAGTCTGGTAATGCTTCGGTGTTATTGTTATATAAAGTTAATGCTTGTTGTACCGCCTTTCTAATGCTTGACTGACGTAACCCTTCAGTCAGCGGGTAAATGGCGCTTAAGGTGTCATTGGTAATGCAGCCTTCTGGACTTCTGATGATTTTGTATTCGGGATGAATCATTTCATAGCCTGAGTAGCCATCTTTTATTTCACCGAAACAGCTAAGTAGTGTTCCTGGGCTTAGGTTGTTGTGTTGGCTGGCGCTAAAATGAAAAAATCGCAGACTCAGGTAGCCACTATCATCTGTAATTTGACAGACTAAAGAGCGCCGACCGCGGTCGAGAATAGTGCTAGAAACAACGCGGGCACAGATTAATGCGCAGGATCCAGGGCTAAGTGCATTGATCGCTTGAATATGTGTGCGATCTTCGTAGCGTAAGGGGAGGTGAAAAATTAAATCGCGGATACGGCGTATTTCTAATTTTTCTAAACGGATTACGGATTGTCCGCCGATGCCTTTTAATGATGCAACTGACTGATTTAGAATGCCCTGTGAGTCCATATTTTTAGGGTAAAGTATGCAGGAGGGGGATTAGCAGTCAATGCTATTGACGTAAGCTCTCTCTTGTTGGAGTGGGGAGAATAAAACCATGCATTTATAACTCCCCTCATCCTAGCCTTCTCCCTTTGGAGAAGGAGCTTATTTTTAAGTCAACCGCATTGAGGTTGACAGCGGACTATTATGCTAGTCCGCTGCATAAACATTTAGGAGCGGGATTTCAATAAAACCCGAAACTTTGTGTAGCCCGTATGAAGCTTGCGGAATACGGGAAGTTGAATGCACTGCGCTTCCTGTATTCCGTAAACTCCATACAGGCTACATTAGACGTAAACTTTCGGATATTATTAAGTCTGGATTCCTTAATGGTATTCAGGTGCTCTTAAAACCATGATGGCATCCATTTCTACGCCAACACCTTTAGGTAAAGCAGCAACGCCAACAGCTGCGCGTGCAGGGTAGGGTTGTGTGAAATATTGCCCCATGATTTCATTAACAATAGGGAAGTGCTCTAAATCAGTTAAAAAAATATTGAGTTTAACAATATCTTGAAAATCTCCACCTGCAGCTTGTGCCACGGCTTGTAAGTTATCAAAGACGCGTCGGATATGTACGCTAATATCACCCTCAACTATTTCCATAGTTGCTGGGTCTAGTGGAATTTGACCTGATAAATAGACAGTACTATCAACTTTAATAGCTTGTGAGTAAGTGCCTATTGCTTGTGGTGCGGCATCTGTTTGAATGATTTCTTTTTCCATGAGTAACTCCTTAGGCTTTTGTTCGAGTGATTTTTAAGACGATAGGTAATTTCTTTAATTGGCGCATGATAGTGGCTAAATGCACCCTATCTTTTACCGTTAAGGTAACAATATCGACGGAGACGCGAGCGTCTTGGTCAGCAATATAGACGTTTTCTATATTGGAGTTCATTTGTGAAATGGTTGAGGCGATAGTTGCTAATGTACCGCGCCGGTTTTCCAGTTCAATACGTATTTCGGCTGGGTAGTCGCCCGAAGCTTCTGGGCACCATTCAACCTCTAGCCAATCAGTGGTTTTTTTGCGGCCATCAGGGGTATTGCGGCACTCATGGTTATGCACAACAATGCCTTTTCCGGGGTTAAAATAACCAATGATTGGATCACCAGGAATAGGGCGGCAACACTTTGCTAAAGTAACGATCATGCCTTCAGTGCCTTTAATAATAAGGGGACTTTCCTTGCGTGTTTCGTTATCGTTTAGCTTTATTTGGGCGTGGATATCTTCTTGATTAAGCTGTTTGGCGACCAAAAATGGCATTTTATTACCTAAGCCGATGTCGCTTAGTAAATTATCCATAGTCGTGTATTTCAGCGCAGTCAATAGTTGGGCCTGCATCTCTTCGGTGATGTCGTCTGCGTGCTTGCCAATATCGGATAGTTCTTTTTCTAATAACCGTCGGCCTAAATTGATCGCTTCTTGTTGTTTGAAGTGCTTGAGATATGAGCGAATGCCTGTGCGCGCTTTAGTGGTTATGACGTAATTAAGCCATAGAGGATTAGGGCGCGCCCACGATGCTGTAATCACTTCTACTGTTACGCCATTATCTAATTGGGATTGCAGCGGCACTAAGCGTCTATCAATGCGTGCGGAAACACAGGAGTTGCCGATGTCGGTATGTACGGCATAAGCAAAGTCGACGATGCTAGCTTTACGCGGTAATTTAATAATATTTCCTTGCGGGGTAAAAACGAAGATTTCTTGTGGAAATAAGTCGATTTTTAAGCTATCAATAAAGTCGAGTGAGTTTCCCGCTGTTTTTTGAATTTCTAGTAAATCATGAACCCATTCTGCCGCGCGCGTTTTCGAATTAGAATTTTCACTATTTTCAGATTTATACAGCCAATGTGCAGCGATACCAGATTCTGACATGCGGTGCATTTGATGGGTGCGAATTTGTATTTCAATAGGCACGCCATAAGGGCCTATTAAAACAGTATGTAAGGATTGATAGCCATTTGCTTTGGGCATGGCAATATAATCTTTAAATTTTCCCGGAATAGGGTTGAACAGGTTATGTGCAATACCTAAAACACGGTAGCAGGTATCCACATCTTCGCAATGGATTCTAAAAGCGTAGACATCAAAAATATCTGAGAAAGAAAGTTTTTTTAACTGCATTTTTTTATAAATGCTGTAGAGATGTTTTTCTCGGCCATGTACTTCGCACACAACTTCAGCTTGGTCTAGACGATTTCTTATTGAACTATTAATCGTTTCAATGATTTCTTTGCGATGGCCGCGTGCTTTTTTGATCGCTTGTTTTAGAATGCGATGACGCATAGGGTACATCGCTTCAAAGCATAATGATTCTAACTGATGGCGAATTTTATTCATGCCTAAGCGATTAGCAATAGGCGTGTAAATATCTAGTGTTTCTTTGGCAATACGAAATTTTTTATCAGGGCGCATCACCCCTAGCGTCTTCATGTTATGTAAGCGGTCAGCGAGTTTGACCATGATAACGCGTAAATCTTTAGCCATCGCTAAGCACATTTTACGCACGTTTTCTGCTTGTGCTTCTGCTTTAGTGATGCTATTTAATTGAGTTAGTTTGGTGACACCATCGACTAATTCGGCAACCTCTTCGCCAAATAGCTCTATGATATTTTGTTTGCTGACATCGGTGTCTTCAATGACGTCATGCAAAATAGCGGCCATAATGCCGTGCACATCCATACGCATTTGTGCGAGAGAAATTGCGACGGCAAGAGGGTGGCAGATATAAGCTTCGCCACTTTTTCGGAATTGACCTAAGTGATGTTGCTCGCCAAATTGGTAGGCTTGATGAACTTGTTTAAGTTGGGGAGGTTCTAAATACTCACTGAGTATAGTGCTCAGTTGAGCAAGCAGAATGTGCTCAGGACTATCTGGACTAGAGGCAGTGGCCTGAGCGTTCATAGATTAGATAGATGAAAAGTAATCGTCGGAAGGTTCTCCAACTTGATGTAGCATATCGATATTTTCATTGGTGACATGCCCTTCAGCAATTTCACGTAGTGCGATAACTGTTACTTTATCTTTGCCGCGCGGAACAAATTCTTCAGCTCCTTTTTCTAGCTGACGCGCTCTTTTTGAAGCTAGCAAAACTAACTCAAAACGGTTTTCAACATTATCTAAACAATCTTCGACGGTAACTCTTGCCATTTTTAAACCTTTACATGGATTTAATAAAATTCAACTGAACATTATAAGATATTTTTTAGTTCTTAGGGAGTGTAATTTGTGCTAAGGCCTATAAATATTTCGGATAATATTTTTTGCAATGATCATAATGCACTACAAAAATTTAGATGGGCGTGAAATTAGAGGTGAGGAGTACGTATTGAGAGAAAGCTCAAAAGGTAATCTATCTAGTTTCACGCCGTTTATATAAACCCAGTCTATATTGAAAATCGTAGTTTATGAGAACTCTCGTCATTCCCGAAGTTTTTATCGGGAATCTAAGCATCATCAATAGATTCCTGCTAAAAGCATACAGGAATGACGAATACGAAAAGAGTATCAATTAAAAACTACATATTTCAAAGTGGGTGGGGTTTAGCTTCTAACTTTTAGCTTCGAGTGCTGTAATTGCCGGTAGTTCTTTACCTTCTAAGAATTCTAAAAAAGCACCGCCACCCGTCGACGTATAAGAGATTTTGTCGTTAATCGCATATTTATCAATAGCTGCTAAGGTATCCCCACCGCCAGCAATAGAGAAAGCACTGCTATCAGCAATGGCATGCGCTAATACTTTTGTACCATTAGAAAATTGTTCAATTTCAAAAACACCAACGGGGCCATTCCAAACGATCGTTTTTGCAGTCGCTAATTTTTCAGCATATTGTTTTGCTGTTTCAGGACCAATATCCAAAATCATATCGTCATCGGCAATATCACTCACTTTCTTGATGGTGGCTACTGCAGTATCAGAAAATTCTTTGGCGCAGACAACATCTACAGGAACAGGGATTTCTGAATTGTTGGCTTTTGCAGCAGCAATTAATGCTTTTGTATCGTCAATCAAGTCCGCTTCATAAAGTGATTTTCCTACTGAATAACCGGCTGCTGCGATAAAGGTATTCGCAATTCCACCGCCGACAATAAGTTGATCTACTTTTTCTGAAAGCGTTTTTAAAACGGTTAATTTAGTGGAAACTTTAGAGCCTCCAACGATTGCCATAACTGGTTTTTCGGGATTGTTTAATGATTTACCTAAAGCATCTAGCTCAGCTGATAATAAAGGCCCGGCGCAAGCAACTTTGGCATGTTCGATAACGCTATGTGTAGAGGCTTGGGCTCTATGCGCGGTTCCAAAAGCGTCCATCACGAAAATATCACATAAAGCGGCCATTTTCTTGCCTAACTCAGCGCTATCTTTACCTTCGCCAACATTAAAGCGGACGTTTTCGCATAAAACCACTTCGCCTGGCTGAATATCTACGCCATCGATCCAGTCCTTTTCTAAACGCACAGGCTTATTTAAAAGCTCGGATAAGCATGTTGCAACAGGCTGCAATGAAGCATTGATATCAAACTCGCCTTCTGTCGGGCGACCTAAGTGAGACATTAGCATAACCGCTGCATTGGCCTTTAAGGCTAGTTCAATGGCAGGGATACTGGCGCGAATACGAATATCACTAGTCACTTTTCCGTTTTTAACAGGTACGTTAAGATCTTGACGAATTAAAATGCGTTTACCATTTAAATCTAAATCAGCCATTTTCTTTATGGACATAAACATCTCCAAGTATATTTATTTGTAAGTGGAACGGGTCGTTTGTTGATAAGGCCGTAGTCGCCGATCAATTTGTGAAATGATTATACCTTAACTCTGTCTTGTGATTAAATTAAGCAATGAGAATAAAACAGTAACATAGGTTTATTCGGGGGTAAGTGTTAATTTTACACTTGCCTATAAATAACAGGTATTTAAAAAGAGGTGAACTATGGCGATTAATAATCAAGAATTTAAAGATGCACTTAAACTTTGGGCAAGTGGTATTTCGGTTGTGACTGCAAACTCTTCCAAAGGGGAACAGGGCATGACAGCAACCTCCTTTGCCAGTGTGTCAATGGATCCACCACAAATTTTAGTGTGTATCAATGAAACAGCAGAAACCGGAACTGCTATTTTAGAAAGTAAAAAATTTGCTGTGAACATTCTAACTGCAAGTCAAGAGCAGGTATCCAATCAATTTGCTGGTGGCAGTAGTATGGAAGAGCGCTTTGCTAATACAGCTTGGTATGAAGGGGAGTTAGGCCAGCCAGTTTTTGAAAACTGTTTAGCCAGTCTTGAATGTACGGTAGTTCAGCAAGTTAAAGCAGGTACACATTGGGTGATTATCGGCGAAATTCAAAGCACTCAATGTAATGAAGGTGAGCCATTGTTATATTTCAATTCAGCATATAGAACTATTGCTAGTTAATGTTATTTATTCAATGCCTGCTTAGGAATCACATCCCTTACTGCATCTTGTAACGCTGTAAATTCCCTGCAGACTTAAATATCAACAGAGAAAAGCTAATGGAAGAACTGATTCAAATTATTCAGGCCAATATTCAATATGCGCATTTTATTATTTTTGGCACTTTACTTTTAGCGGGCTTGAATATACCGGTTTCAGAAGATGCAATGCTATTTATTGCTGCTATTTTGGCAAGTAGTCATCCTGAGTATTTAATACATTTGTTTCTAGGCGTTTATTTAGGAGCTTATTTTTCTGATTTAATTTGTTATGGGCTTGGTCGAAAGGTTGGCCCTAAGTTATTTAAAATTAAATTTTTTGCAGGCATGGCACCGCCTGAGAGAGTTGCTAAAATTTCGGCTTATTATCAGAAATACGGCGTAATGACATTAATTCTAGGGCGCTTTATCCCCTTTGGCGTCAGAAATGCATTATTCCTAACCGCAGGGCTAGGTAAAATGAATTTCACAAAATTCGCCTTATCTGACTTGCTCGCTTGTACTATCTCTAGCGTTTGCTTCTTCAGCTTATACTATTATTACGGTGAAACAGTGATTGACTATATCAAGCAAGGCAATATGGTGGTTTTTGGTCTAGTATTAATTTTAGTAGGAATTTTTTGGTATAAAAATAAGCGCGTTACTTAATTTAGGATGTCCCGAGTTTATCAGGGTAATGGCGGTATTTGAGTGACTTATGCCAAGAATTTTCTTGTTAGGGCGCTGTACTTTAGCCTGCTTTTATAGCCGAAAATAGCAGGCTAAAGCACAGCGCCCCTATAGCTCTTCTTATTTTACAAAGCAACTGTTTTCAGCATAAGCTTCAGCTTCTTTCAGGCGTGTACGTAAATCTTTAGATTGCGCTGGGTCACGGAAAACGGAGCCATTCTCTCCGGGTGTGCTACGTAGCATGCTAAAGGTTGACGCGGCTTCATATTCTGCAAACGTTAATTTCTCAGCAATCTTATCAATCTTGCAGCCACAAGCATATTGCACAATATAGTCTAATTTTCCGCCATGTTTAGCGATGCAATTAAATACATATTCTACGCGGTCGCGAGTGGGATAATTGTTCATAACGACAGTATCTGTATCCGTTGCTACGGTATTTTCTACTGATTTTTCTGATAGAGTTGAACAAGCAGTTAATAGTGTGCTGCTAAGTAGTATGGCGCTTAATAAGGAAACTTTTTTATTCATAATGTTAATCACTGAGAAGTAATAAAGGTAAAATAGCCTTTCATTTTATCACTGTTTTTTATGATTACTCTATCAAGGCATTTTTAATGGATATTTTTCAGGCACTTGCTTTAGCTGTTTTACAAGGATTGACGGAATTCTTACCAATTTCAAGTTCGGCACATTTAATTTTATTGCCAGTATTGTTGGGTTGGGAAGATCAGGGTTTGGCGTTTGATGTCGCGGTACATGTCGGAACTTTGACGGCTGTTGTGGTTTATTACCGTAAAGACTTAGCTAAGATTATTAGCGCATGGCTAGGGTCTTTAATAGGCAAGGGTTTTACTGAAGATGCTAAATTGGCGTGGTATGTAGGTTTAGGCACCATTCCTGTCGGTTTAGTCGGTATAAGCTTATCTGATGCAATGCAGGAAGCGTTGCGGTCGCCTTTGGTGATTGCGGGAGCAACCATCGTTTTTGCGTTATTGTTATGGTGGGCAGAAAAACGCGCTAAAGAACAGCGGACTAAGGTTACTTTAATGGATGCGATTATGGTTGGTTTATTTCAGGCCGTTGCTTTAATCCCGGGGACATCGCGTTCGGGTATTACTATTACTGCTGGGTTACTATTGGGCTTAACGCGCGAAAATGCGGCTAAGTTTTCCTTTTTGTTGTCTATTCCGGTGATTGCTTTAGCAGGCTCTTTAAAAGCCTTAGAGTTATATCAGTCAGATGTGGCTGTTAGTTGGGACTTTATGTCGATTGGCGCGGTGGTTTCTGCTGTGGTTGCTTATCTTAGTATTTCATGGTTTTTAAGGTTACTTAATAAAATTGGCATGATGCCATTTGTTTGGTATCGCTTAGTATTAGGTATCGTCTTGATCGCCGTATTTGTCGGACAAGCGTAGTAATACAAAAACAGCACCAGCTCCGCCATCTTTTTGTGCGGTGGAGCAAAATGCTTGTACTTCTTGGTGCTGTCTTAGCCATACATTGATGTCATTTTTTAGTACCGGTAAATTATTTTCTGAGCGGTAGCCTTTGCCATGAATAATGCGTACGCAGCGGCAACCGTCCTGTTCGCAAAAATGTAGGAACTTGATAAGTTCTCGCTTTGCTTCTGCGCTGGTTAAGCCATGTAGGTCTAGTTCAGCATCGAGCCCATAATGGCCGCGACGCATTTTTTTGAGGACATTCTTTTGTAGTCCTGGTGCGGTATAGCTTAAAGTGTCTTCAGCATGTAAGGCATTAACTGATTCTGATGGTGTAAGAGTTAATTTATTGGCAATCTGCTGGGTGTTTTTCTTCGGATAGGGTTTCGGTTTTTTTGTGGGCACTAAGGCATGTTTATCCGATTTAATCGGGCTTACTTTTCCGATTGTCTCAAGAAACAAATGACTATCTTCTTTTTTTACAGTTTTATTGGTCACGCGAGCTGTTTTTTGTCAGTTTAATTGCTAATATGACCAATTTTATAGAGTTTAATGAATAAATGCATATTCTGCTGAGTAATGATGATGGATATTTGGCGCAGGGCTTGATTGCGCTGGCCGATGGCTTACGGTCATTTGCCGATATTTCCGTAGTAGCGCCAGATAAAAACCGGAGTGCTGCTAGTAATTCTTTAACACTTGAAATGCCATTGCGTGCGCATGAAACGGCCAATGGCTTTATTAAAGTGGATGGTACGCCGACCGATTGCGTGCATTTAGCGATTACTGGCTTGTTAAAGGATGAGCCTGATATGGTGTTCGCGGGCATTAATCATGGTGCGAACTTGGGTGATGATGTGCTTTATTCTGGTACGGTCGCTGCGGCAACGGAAGGGCGCTTTTTAGGTTTGCCAGCCGTGGCTATGTCTATGGTCAGTAGTGATCCGCAGCATTTTGAATCAGCTGTTAAAGTGGCGCAGATTATTTTACAGCGCTTATTAGATCAGCCTTTAGCAAAAGATATTTTATTAAATGTTAATGTGCCTGATTTACCTTGGTCTGAGATTAAGGGTTTTCAATCAACGCGTTTAGGGCAACGGCATAAAGCTGAGTCTGTTATTAAAAGCAAAGACCCAAGAGGTCGCGCTATTTATTGGGTTGGGCCGCCAGGCGCTGAGCAAGATGCGGGGGCGGGAACGGATTTTTACGCAGTTAGCCAAGGTTATGTGTCTGTGACGCCATTACAATTAGATTTAACGCGTTACGACGCACTAGATATGCTGAAGGACTGGTTGCCTGCATGAGAGCTTTATTACAAACAGAAGGGATTGGCATGACCTCTCGCCGTACGCGCGAGCGCATGATTAATCGTTTGATTGAGCAGGGAATTAGTAGTCATAAAATTTTGGATGCGATGCGTAATGTGCCGCGGCACTTATTTATGGATGATGCATTAGCCAGTCGATCCTATGAAGATACAGCTTTACCAATAGGCCACGGGCAAACTATTTCTCAGCCTTATATTGTTGCTAAAATGACTGAGTTATTAGTTGATCATCAGCATATGAAAAATGTTTTGGAGATCGGAACGGGCTGTGGCTATCAGACGGCTGTTTTGGCGCAGTTAGTGGATTATGTTTATTCTGTTGAACGTATTGAACCATTATATAGGCAAGCAAAAAATAGACTGTGGGATTTGCAAGTGCGTAATGTGAGTTATTTGCACAGTGATGGCGGCTGGGGTTGGCCGGAAAAAGCACCTTATGATGGTATTTTGGTAGCAGCAGCACCACCAGAAATTCCGCAGGCTTTGTTAGATCAAATGGCTATAGGCGGAATTATGTTGATTCCTATAGGTAAGGAGCGAGGCGTGCAAGAGTTACAGCGGGTTATTCGTACTGAAACGGGGTATGAAATAGAGTCTTTAGAGCCGGTGAGTTTTGTGCCTTTTTTGTCAGGTAAAAAATAATGTTTAAAAAACTATACGATAAAGTTATTCAGCTATCCAAGCATCGTCACGCAACTAAATATTTAGCGGCGTTAAGTTTTGCTGAGTCTTCTTTTTTTCCCGTGCCACCCGATGTGATGCTAGCGCCTATGGTCTTAGCGCAACAAGAAAAAGCATGGCGTTTAGCACTTATTACTACTATTGCTTCTGTTCTAGGTGGAATGCTAGGGTATGCTATCGGCTTTTTTTCATTTGATATGATTCAGCCTTGGCTAGAGGGGTCGCATTACTGGTCTAAATATCAATTAGCAGAACAGTGGTTCAAAGACTGGGGTTTTTGGGCTATTTTTATTGCTGGTTTTTCTCCCATTCCTTATAAAGTATTTACCATTGCGGCAGGTGCTTTATCGATGCTATTTATGCCTTTTGTCTTGGCTTCTTTTTTCGGCCGTGGTGCGAGGTTTTTTCTGGTCGCAGGTTTGCTTGCGTGGGGCGGCGAACGATTTGAGTCAAAATTACGTCAATATATGGATGTTATTGGCTGGTCTGTTGTTGCCTTGCTCGTGATTGCTCTGGGTGTTTATAAATATTTGAATCCTTAAGCGAAAGCAACCTGTCTTTTCTCGTTGGAGAAAACATTGCTTCTTAAGTTGGTGACTAAGGTATGGATTCCCGACAAAAGATTTCGGGAATGACACTTTCTTTGCTGGTTTGGTGTTTAATCTAGCCACTCAATTATATGATCTTCTAAATCATCGACTTGAGATTCTTTCATTGCAAAGCTACTAATCGAAACACCTGCATCTTGTACACTGTCTTGTGTACCGGAAATTAGTGGATGCCAATTAGGCAATTTCTTGCCGTCGGTGAGTAGCCGATAAGCACAAGTTGCTGGAAGCCAAGTGTATTCAGCAAAATCATGTTGTTTTAAATCTATACATTCGGGAACTAAAGTTGTGCGCTCAGAATACCGTGTGCAACGACAGGTATCTAAATCAATTAAATCACAAACCGCACTGGTGAAAAAGATCTCTCCACTGTCTTCATCTTCAAGTTTATTCAGGCAACATTTGCCGCAGCCATCACATAAAGATTCCCACTCTTCAGTGGTCATGTCTGATAATTTTTTTGTTTCCCAAAAATTCATAAGTAGGTATTTCGAATAACTGATAGGTTGAATGGATAAATCTATTATTTTCAAATCTCTTAGTCAGAGCACAGTTGATTTTCTTTGTATAATATCATTGCTTTAGAAGCATGGTATCAATAATAAAAGATGGGTTATAAAGATTAAGGTAAAATTAAGTAATCAAAGTACTTATTATGGAGAAAGCTATGTTGGCTCATTCTGTTGAATCGCAAATAACTGAAAATGAATATCTCGATGCCGAACAAGATGCTCAGCTACGGCATGAACTAATGGATGGCTATATTTATGCGATGACTGGAGCAAGTGATAAGCATAATAAAATAGCTGTTAATATTGCACATCAATTGATGTCTAGAATTAGAGAGCAGGCACTTCCTTGTTTTCCTTATACTTCAGATATGAAAGTCAAAGCGCAAAATAACTTTTATTATCCTGATGTGATGGTGGTTTGTGATAATAACGACAAGGAAAGTGAGTTCTACAAAACTAAACCAACTATTGTTATCGAAGTGCTTTCGCCCTCTACCCGGCGTATTGATAAAACTATTAAAAGGTTAGCTTATCAAGCTTTGCCTACATTGCAGGAATATGTCTTAATTGAGCAAGATAAAGCGGAAATAGAAGTCTTTACGCGCAGCAGTGGTTGGCAGGCGGAATATTATTATCTGGGCGATAGTATTACCTTTGCATCGATTGGCGCGACCGTGCAAGTGGAAGATATTTATTATCAGGTTAATAATGACGATGTTTTGGTTTATGTTAAGCTTGAAAATTAAGCCGTTATGTATGGCAAGCCTTTCATTTACTGGTGTTATGCATGGTCTATAAAATGCCCTGATAATCAATAATGCTAAAATTGTGTAACATTGGTTGCTCACTCTTAAAGGCGCACAGCTCCTTTTATAAAAAACAAGCACTTTGCTGTGCTATTATTTCGATGACGAGACTATAAAGGCCGAAATGCTTGATAGTTGCGATTATCTTTGTTGATCCCTTTAAGTCCCGACATATCATGACACCAAATTTTTTCCTTTACGATACCGATCAATTAAATGCGCTTGCGAGCCGAGAAATAGTCAAGCGAGGACTCGCTTACTTTACTGAAAAGCGTGTTTTTGCACTCGATGCGCAAGAGGAGTTTTTAACTGCGCAGGTAGAAGGATCTTTAAACGATCACCCTTATTGGGTGGAGTTATCCCAAGATAATCAGGGCGAATTGCATGCTGAATGTGATTGCGCATCTGAAGATAAAATTTGTAAGCACGTTATTGCAGCTTTATATAGTTATGCTGAGCTTTGCATAAATAAAGAGCAAGAAAGTTATGGTGGCGCGCTTGATGAAGCTATTAAAGAACGGGTTAAAAAAGGGCGTAATGAAGTCAATGTAAAATTACTTAGCGGTAACTTGGCCTTTGGAGTTTGGGAAGCAGAGTCGTTGATTTCTAGTACCTTTAGAAAAATCAACTATCAAGTGTCAATTCGATCTCTGGATCAGCGCAAGAACTTTTGTACTTGCCCCGATTTGGCAACTAATCGTTTAGGTACTTGTAAACATATCGAAGCGGTTTTGCATCATGCTAAAAAACAAAAAGGCTATAAGGAATTAGTAGCTCAGGGTGCGCCAGTTTCTTTCGTGTACCTTTCATGGGAATCAGCAACAGAAGCGGTAATTCGTTTGCATAAAGCGCAATCGCTTAATACGGAATTAGCCTCTGAATTAAAAGAGTTCTTTGATCTGGATCAGCGTTTTAAAGGCCGTTTGCCAGAAGATTTCCAGTATTTTGTCGAAAAATTTAGTACGCATTCTGATTTAATTATTGGGGAAGATGCCTTACGTTATGTGCAGCAGTGCACCGATGATGCACTACAGCAACTGCGAGGACAGGAAATAACACGACAAATTAAACAGGCAAATGGCATTTTGCCTGACATTCAAGTGCGTTTATTTCCTTATCAAACTGAAGGTGTTGCTTTTTTGGCGGCGCGAGGTCGAGCGTTATTGGCTGATGATATGGGTTTGGGTAAAACCCTGCAAGCCATTGCCGCCTCGATTTGGATGGCTGAACATGCAGGAGTCAAAAAAGTCTTAGTAGTATGTCCCGCTTCATTAAAACAGCAGTGGGCACGGGAAATTGAAAGATTTACCACGCAAACAGTGCAAATAATTCAAGGTAGTGTTGAAGGGCGGCAGGTGCAATATCGTGCGGATGCCTTATTTTTTGTGGTTAATTATGAATTGGTTTTGCGGGACTTAAGTGTTATCGGGGAAACTTTAAAACCAGATTTGTTGATTTTAGATGAAGCGCAAAAAATTAAAAACTGGCGTACCAAAATTGCTGCAACAATTAAATTAATCTCAACACGCTACGTGTTTGTTTTGACGGGAACGCCACTGGAAAATCGCATAGAAGATTTATACAGTTTAATGCAAGTCGTTGACCCGCGTGTACTTGGGCCTTTATGGCGTTGTTTGCTAGATTTTCATATCACCGATGAGCGCGGTAAAGTCATTGGTTATCGTAATTTGTCAGAATTACGTCAGCGGATTAGTTCGGTAATGCTCAGGCGTAACCGTAGTCTGGTTAGCGATCAATTGCCAGGTCGAACTGAAGTGCGTTTGGATATTCCGATGACCAGAGCGCAGCAGGATCTACACGGCGCGGCGATGTCAGCAGCAGGATTAATCGCCAACATAGCAAAACGCAGACCATTAACACCAGGTGAATCTAATCGACTCATGTCTGCTTTGCAGCAAGCGCGCATGGCTTGTAATGCCGCTGGTTTAGTGGATAAAGTGACAGAAGGATCGCCTAAGTTAGATGAGGTGAAACGTTTATTAGAAGAATTGTGTCTACAAAGTAATCGTAAAATAGTGGTGTTTTCCCAGTGGACATTGATGACTGAGATGGTTGAGTCTTTGGTGCGCTCGTTAGGCTTAGGTTGTGTGCGCTTACATGGTGGCGTGCCTACCAAACAGCGTGGCAAATTAATGGAAAAATTTCAGCACGATGATGCGGTACAGGTGTTTATTTCCACGGATGCTGGTGGGGTTGGTTTAAATTTACAAGCAGGTTCCGCGCTGATTAATCTCGATATGCCTTGGAATCCTGGCGTATTGGAACAGCGTATCGGACGTATTCACCGCTTAGGTCAAAAAGAGAAAGTACAGATTTTTCTATTATTAGCCGAAGATTCTTATGAGCAACAGGTTGCCTGTTTGGTTAGAGGTAAGCGGGATTTATTTGATAATGTTATTAACCCTGAAGGTTCGGAAGATGTGGTTGGTGTTTCTAAAAAAATGCTGCACAGTATTATTGAAGAATTAGGCATTGTCGATCCAGCAACGGGTGAAATAAAATCAGCAGAGTTAAAGTCACCTGAGTCCATTGTTGACGATGTAAATACGGATGAAAAAATTGAAAAAATAGAACCGTTGAATGCTGACCAAGGTGATGATGATACGTCTATTAAGCAGTTAATTAGTAAAGTACAAGTGACATTTAATGAGCGTGTTGAGCGCATAATTGGCGCAGGTGGAGGGCTAGTTGTTATTGTTCTGAATACTGAGTTAGACGATGAAAGCCAAGCGCAATCATTATCAAGTGATGATTTACCCGTCGTTGTTTTGGATATGCAAACTTTTACTGCCTTACAGCGCTTAGGGGGCGCTTCGCCATTTGTTAAGGCGACCGCCTTTTATCAGCGCGAAGAATCTGAAGCAGAAAAAAATCCATTACTTAAAATAGCTGAAGAGAAATTACACTCAGCAGAACTATTAGTCAATCAACAGTGTTACGCAGGCGTTATGGATATTTTAGTGGCCGCCTTATTGGCTGTTGCCACAGGTGCCAGTGATCAAAAGCAAATTCCTTCGCTCGAAAAGGCAACTATCTGGCTGTATAGTGAGGTGCTACCGAAGCAGGCGATGAGTGCTGAACATATTACCATCATTGTTAAAGTGATTGCCTTAAGCCAAAATACAGACGTGCCCGAAGCTTTAGTACAGCAGGCATTATTAGATACTCAAACAGTCGTTGCTCAGTACGGGCAGGGTTTATGAGTGTAGTTGTGAAATATGCTAGTCATTAAATTATGAATCCTAAAGCAAAGATGCAAAACTTACCTATCGGCATCAATACGCTATCCTCCATTCGTGAAAATGACATGGTGTATATCGATAAAACCCCATTAATTTGGCAAATGGTGCAACAGCCTGCACGATTCTTTCTTTCGCGGCCACGGCGCTTTGGGAAAAGTTTATTAGTTGATACTTTTAAAGAGTTATTTGAAGGTAATCGGGATTTATTTTTAGGTTTGTATATTGAAGATAAATGGGATTGGTCGAAAACCTATCCAGTGATCAAGTTTGATTTTGCTGATGGGGTTATTGAATCTCGCGCGATGCTGGATATACGCATCCACAAATTATTGGCAGAAAACCAACAGCGACTTGGCGTTACTGCGAGTGCAGTTGATAATGATATTCCTGGTTTTTTTCGAGATGTTATCGTACAAGCGCGTGAAAAATACGGTCAAAAAGTCATTGTATTAGTCGATGAATATGACAAGCCGATCTTGGATAATATTGATTATCCTGAGCGTGCAGCAGAAGTAAGGGAAGGGTTAAAAAATCTTTATTCAGTACTCAAAGGGCAAGATGCGCACTTGCAATTTATCTTTATGACAGGGGTTACTAAATTCTCTAAAGTTAGTTTATTTAGTGGTTTAAATCAGTTAAAAGATATTACGCTTAGTGCTCGCTATGCGACTATTTGTGGTTATACGCAGCATGATCTTGAAACGGCATTTATAGAGAACTTAGAGGGTGTTGATTGGGAACAGCTCAAGGCGTGGTATAACGGTTATCATTTTCTCGGAGAAGCTGTCTATAATCCTTACGATATTTTATTATTTATCAGCGAAAACCAAAGCTACCGTAACTATTGGTTTGAAACCGGAAACCCAAGTTTTCTGATTAAGCTGTTTCAGAAAAAAGCCTATTTTTTACCCGATTTAGAGCAATTGGAAGTTTCCGAAGAAATTTTGGATTCCTTTGATATTGAAAGCATTGATCCGGTCACGCTGCTATTTCAGTCTGGCTATCTAACAATCGAAAAAGCGTATAGCGGTTTTAACGGGCAATTTATGTTTCAGCTTAAAGTGCCTAACAGGGAAGTGCGGCAGGCCTTACATTCTCACGTGATTAATGGCTATACTCAAACCTTAGCCAGTGAAAAGATAAAAATCCAGCATCAGGTATTCGATAGTTTAAATCAAGGCGATCTGCCGCAACTGCAACTTGTGTTACAACGCCTTTTTGCTAGCATTCCTTGGCGAAATTTCACCAACAATGACTTGCCTAATTCCGAAGGTTACTACGCCAGTGTCCTGTATGCGTTTTTTGCCAGTCTTAATGCAGCGGTTATTGCAGAGGATATTACCAATCATGGGCAAGCGGATATGACAGTGATGTTGGGTGATTTTATCTACGTTATGGAAATAAAATTGGATAAAAGCACCGATTATCAAGCACAAATTCCTAACTCCGCTTTGCAGAAAATTCAAGATAAAGCTTACGCGCAAAAGTATCTGAATCAAGATAAAAAAGTGATTGAGGTGGGGTTGATATTCAATCAAGTACAGCGTAATTTAGTGCAACTTGATTGGCTGAGTTAGCTTTAGGGTTGATAATTTGGCTACGCACTTAATTCCAAGGTTATTTTGCTGGAATAATGCAGAGAAAGCCTGAATAGCATTAAGAGAGTCAATAAGGCGGCAACCCTTAGTCATTTTCCTAGGCACCTCTATTCAAAACTCGAAAATAAATGACGATTTAATATAAGTATATTTTATATATTTTTGATATAAAAGGATAAAGTTTTTATGGAATGAATTGTGCTTTTGTTAAATATCGATGGCTAATAGAATAAACAGGAGATAAGCATGAGAATATCAACGTCTTGGGCGCAGCAGTTAAGTGTCAACGCCATGCTTAATCAACAAGCAAAAGTATCTAATACGCAAATGCAATTATCTACAGGGTTAAAAAACTTAACTCCTGCAGATGATCCTATTGCTGCAAAGAAAATATTAGATTTTCAGCAGCATATTGATAAAACAACACAGCACCAAGAAAATGTGGATGTTGCTAAATCTCGAAATGGGCTTGAAGGTTCTGTACTATTAAATAGTCGAGATAGCCTTCTACGAGCGCGCGACCTTGCGGTACAAGCATTGAATGAAGGCGTTTTGAAACAAGAAGATAAAACGGCAATTGCTGAAGAAATTAAACAGATTCAATCGCATATGCTAGCTTTAGCAAATACCCAAGATGCTAATGGCGAATATATTTTTTCGGGTGCACTATCTAAAACGCCAGCATTTGATCAATCTTATGCATTTCAAGGAAGCCAAATCCAAAGAGAATTGCAAATTGGCCCAGAAAGGCGTATTGCCGATGGTGATTTGGGGTATACCGTATTTGAAGATATTCCTACAGCCTCAGCGGCGGCACCTGCAACAAGAAGTATTTTTGCTACATTAGAAGCTTTTGTTGATGCACTGGAGGGGACTGTAACGCCTTATCATGGAACAGTTAATGAGGCATTAGCTGATATTGATAGCACATTAGAAAAAGTGGGAGAAGCAGAAGCAAGAGTTGGTGCTAGGTTAAGAGCGCTTGATGATCAGACTAACCAAAATGAGAGTTATCTTATTTCTATGCAGACAACCTTATCAGAAGTAAAAGATTTGGATTATGCTGAAGCTATTAGTCGATTTGAATTAGATAGTGCTGTATTACAAGCATCTCAGCAGTCGTTTTCAAAAGTGCAGCAATTATCATTATTTAATTATTTATAAAAATTGTAATGGCCCAGTAAAGCAGGGTACTTTCTTAGGCCTATTTCTTATGGCACTCAAGCTCTAATGGCGATTTATAGCTTAATTTAGAGTGTGTCCGCTTGCCGTTATAAAAAGCTACACATCAATAATTTTATTGATTGCTGCTTCTTTTGTTCTGGCAATATTATTTTTCTGACTCTCCGGTAAAATACTTGGGAGGCCTCGCCTCGGAAGATCAATCACCCCACATAGTCCAAATTCTTCCCACTTAGAAAATTAAGTTGAAACTGTCTGGCGACATACATTATATGTCGAGAAAATCATTGGAGCTGAAGCTCTTCGATGACTTAGTAATATAGCATGAGGCTGCCACCTGCTTAAATAACGCGGGTGGTTTTTATGCATCTCATTTAATGTAGTAATTTTCTCTGCCATGAGCTCATCTATGTAAACCATCAAAAACCATGGGTATTAAAATAACGGCATATTATGATGCATTTTTAGTTAAATTAATTTTGCGAGAGTACTTATCTGTTGTCCACACATGGTTGGGCGTTTTCACTGTAAACTGACGATTCAGTTTATTTGGCGAGACCGCATTATTATGATCGCTGTCAGTAGCGGCTTTAAATTTCTTCGGGTAACGTACTTTTAATCCTAGCTCAGCCATTAACCGCCTTACTTTATAACTTCTCTTTTTAAGTCTGATAAAAAGCGTTGAATAGTGTGTGGACGCGAACTGTTATCGGTTGAGTAGTCTCGGTTTCTCTATTTGGATGCTGTCTTCTCATTGATTTCAAAGAGCTCTGATAACTCACTATTTGTGAGACTGGATTGTTGTATAATTTTTCTTGAATGTGAATTGGTTTTTACATTCGTGTGATAGTCTTGAGGCATATTAATTCCTTTGTGGTGAAAGTTTTAATGTGTTATTAGGGCTGTCATTTTTATTTTTAAATTCAGGTATAGCATAGTGAAATTATACAATTAGTGTTAATTATGGCGATTGATATAAATAATTTTTAGTAATTAATTAAAGAATAATTTTGGGTGGCCGATAAAATTTACGAGAAATGAATTATTTAATCGAATAATCCCTGGAGGGTAGTATCATGGCAATGGTAATTAACACAAACGTAGCGTCAATAAACAGTCAACGTCAATTAACTAAAACTAATAATGCATTATCAGTATCAATGGAGCGATTGTCTTCAGGGTTGCGAGTTAACTCGGCGAAGGATGATGCGGCAGGTTTAGCGATTGCAGATCGTATGACATCGCAAATTCGGGGTATGACGGTCGCCACTCGAAATGCAAATGATGGTATTTCCATGGCTCAAACGGCTGAATCAGCGATGGGCGAAATAACCAATACAATGCAAAGAATGCGTGATTTAGCCGTGCAATCATCGAATGATGGCGCAGTAACTGCGGGTGATAGAGATAAATTACAAGCTGAATTTGCGCAATTAAATGACGAGCTAACACGTATTGTTACAAGCACAGAGTTTAATGGTAAAAAAATCATTAATGGTGATTTAGCCGCAGGCGCAGATATTCAAGTTGGAGCAAATACGGCCGCTGACAACCGAATTACAGTCACAATTGCCGATATGGCAACGACCTTAGGTGCTGTAACGGCAGCTGACATTACAGGTGCAGATGCTACGAACCCTCTGTCAGCCATTGATGAAATTGACCTTGCGATTGAAGCGATTGATACATCAAGGGCTGAGTTGGGTGCAATTCAAAATCGTTTTACTACTACTATCTCTAATTTACAATCTTCTATCGAAAACCAGTCAGCAGCAAGATCGCGTATTATGGATGCTGATTTTGCGGCCGAAACTGCCGAATTAAGTCGGAATCAGATTTTACAGCAAGCAGGTACAGCGATGTTATCTCAAGCGAACCAAGCACCACAAGCTGTGCTTGGACTATTAAGATAAAAAGAGTAAAACTGATACTCTTAGTTGAGGGTATCAGTTTTTGTAATAGCAGTGAGGTGAATTATGAATAATGATATTTCGAATGTAACAAAGGTGTCGTTTTCTCCTCTTGTGCGTGAAGTAGATAATACTCAAAAACCTAACAGCAAAGTGGATGTTGCGGATAATCAGGTAGAGGAAGTAAGAGAAGAGGGTAGCGATAATAAGTTATCCTCATCAAATGTAACTTCTCTGGATGAAGCTAGAAAGCTGGTTGAAGAAGGTAATAAAATACTTGATAATGTGCAAAGAAATTTGCAGTTTAAGGTAGATGACTCAACTAAGCGGGTTGTAATGAGTATTGTGGATAAGCAGACTGGAGAAACGATACGACAAGTTCCGTCAGAGGATATATTGGCGCTTGCAAAAAGAATGCAAGAATCGGGTGGTAAAACGGGTAGTATTGAAGGCTATATTGCGTAGTTGTTGTAATGGGTAGAGGGGAGAATTGATATGGCTATAACATCATCATTAGGTATTGGTAGTGGGATGGATATCAACGGTATTGTAACTCAGTTAGTTGCAGCTGAAGGTCGCCCTGCTATAGGGGCAATTACGCGAAAGGAAGACGAAGCCAATGACCGGTTGAGTGCATTAGGGCGATTAAAATCATCTTTATCTGATTTTCGAACAGCAACGGGAAAATTGAATGAGTTAGGTGCTTTTAGTACTCATAAATCTACTTCTCAAAATGAAGATATTCTAGCTGTGACTTCTGAGTTTGGTGCAGCAGCGGGCTCTTATTCATTAGAGGTGCAGCAGTTAGCAGAAGCTCATAAATTAACGTCTAATGGGTATTCTGGGTACAGTGATGTGGTCGGTAGTGGTACCGTAACACTTTCTGTAGCTGGTAATGATTTTTCAGTAACATTAGATGATACTAATAATACATTGCAAGGTGTTCGTGATGCTATTAATAAGGCAAGTGACAACTCAGGTGTTAATGCTAGTATTATCAATGTTGATGATGGTGTGGGCGGTACGGTATCTAAATTAGTTTTAACTTCAAAAAATACGGGTACAGCGAATAATATATCAATTATAGTAACAGAGGACCCCGCAGCTCTGGGTTTATCGAATTTGGTGTATGATCCAGCAGGTAGTGGAGTCACTAATTTAACTGAGCAAAATGCAGCACAAGACGCAAAAGTTTTGGTGGATGGGCAAGTGGCAACGCGAAGTAGCAATTCAATTGATGATATTATTCAAGGTGTTACTTTAGATTTAAAAACAGCCGCAACAGGGACAGTTTTTAATGTTGATGTTACTTTAGATGAAGAGAGTATTAAAAAGGTTACAGAAGGATTTGTTTCTGCTTATAACGGACTTATGTCAATCGTTAAAGATTTAGGGAAATTTGATCCTGCTGGGGATCAATCTGGTGCGTTAATAGGTGATTCAACCTTACGTAATGTGCAGTCTCAAATGCGACAAGCGGTCGGCAGCCCTGTAAGTAGTGCAAGTTCGGGCTATAATTCATTGGCGATGATAGGTATTACTATGGATCGTGATGGCGTTATGTCTTTAAATGACTCTGATTTTTCTGCTGCTTTAAAAAATAATCTAAACGCTGTAAGTGATGTATTTTCATCTAGTGATGGTGTTGCAGTTCGGCTAGATACGCGATTAGATCAGTATTTAAATACAGGTGGAACATTTGATGTACAGACAAAATCTTTAAATAACCAGTTAAATAGGCTTTCAAAGGATCGTGATACGGTTCAAGTAAGGCTGGATAATTTAGAGCGTGGTCTAATGAAGCAATTTATTGCAATGGATGTGGCCGTTGGTCAGTTTCAGTCAACAGGTGCTTACTTAGCACAGCAATTATCGAATCTTTCTAGGCAGTAAAAGGAATATAAATGAGACCAAATATGTATAGAAATAACGCGAGTAAATATGCGACCATTCATAATGAGTCAGTGGCTGAAGAGGCTTCTCCTCATAAATTAATTCAAATGTTAATGAGTGGTTTCTTGATGCGTGTTAATACAGCAAAAGGAGCCATTCTACGTCAAGATTATCAAGAAAAAAGTATTCAAATTTCTAAAGCGGCAGGTATTGTTGGTGGATTGATAGACGGTTTGGATTTAGAAAAAGGTGGTGATATAGCAGCTAATTTAAATAGTCTATATGGCTATATAAATGAGAAGTTGTTTCAAGCAAGTGCTGAAAATAATATTGAAATTTTAGATGAGGTTAGTTCTCTAGTGCGTGAAGTTCAGTCTGCATGGAATGCTATTCCTGAAATGTATCAGTAATACTATGTGTTTAGGTGGTATGGATGAGCTTAACTGTCTTTCTGGATATTCCGAAAAAATACAAAAATCTTTGACTGCGGGTAGTTGGGAAGATTTGAGCGAGATATTAGTTCAGCGTCAGAAAATATTGGAGGATTTTTTCTCTCAATTAGAAGGGATGAAAAGGGATAATCAGTCTGATATTGCATATCTAATAAAAAAAATTCAACAAGAGGATGAAGTTTTTTTAAAGTTATTAGTAGCTCAAAAGCAGGGATTAGAAAAGCAATTTATCTCACTCAAGCAGAGTCGTAAATCAGTGAAAGCTTATCAAGGTTAGTTTTGAAAAAGAAAAGTTATAACAATTCTGGTTCCGCCATGAAATACGGATTAAGTCAAATACCTCCGGCTTTGCCGGAGGTATTTGACTGATAGGTAAATAATGTAAACATACCTCCCCATAGCATACAAGTTATTGTAGTAACTGCATAACGGCTTGAGGTCTTTGGTTAGCTTGGGATAGCATTGCTGTGCCTGCTTGTTGTAAAATCTGATTACGACTAAGAGTGGCTGTTTCGGCCGCAAAATCAGCATCCATAATACGCGATCTTGCGGCCGACTGGTTTTCGATAGAAGATTGTAAATTAGAGATAGTAGTAGTAAAACGATTTTGAATTGCACCCAACTCAGCTCTTGATGTATCAATATCTTCAATCGCTAGGTCAATTGCATCAATGGCCACTAGAGGGTTTGTAGCATCTGCACCTGTAATGTCAGCCGCCGTTACAGCACCTAAGGTCGTTGCCATATCGGCAATTGTGACTGTAATTCGGTTGTCAGCGTCCGTATTTGCTCCAACTTGCATATCTGCGCCTCCGGCTAAATCACCATTAATGATTTTTTTACCATTAAACTCTGTACTTGTAACGATACGTGTTAGCTCGTCATTTAATTGCCCAAATTCAGCTTGCAATTTATCTCTATCAGCCGCAGTTACTGCGCCATCATTTGCTGATTGTACGGCCAAATCACGCATTCTTTGCATTGTATTAGTTATTTCGCCCATCGCTGCTTCAGCCGTTTGAGCCATGGAAATACCATCATTTGCATTTCGAGTGGCGACCGTCATGCCGCGAATTTGCGATGTCATACGGTCGGCGATGGCGAGACCTGCCGCATCATCTTTTGCACTATTTACTCTTAAGCCAGAAGATAACCGCTCCATAGACGTACTTAGTGCGTTGTTAGATTTTGTAAGCTGTCTTTGAGTGTTGATTGAACTTATGTTTGTATTAATGACCATTCCGCTAGACATAATATTTACCTCGATTTAGTTAGTGTCGTTTGTAAATATCTAAAGCAGGCAGTGTGCCAAGTTAAATTTTATCGATATTTTTTATTTCAACTTGTTGAATATTAAATTGTTTTTGTTTTTTTCTTTAGTTGTGTAACTTAAGTTTGTAGTCATTTTATTGACCTTATTTGTATAAATAAATAGCCTTGTAAGAAGGTAAGCAAGCTAAGTGGCAAAAAAATGCCGTTATTTTTTGTGATTTTTAGCACAAATTTCAAACCTTGATTTAAAGAGTGACTTTAAAAGGTCGATAATAATGTTGTCTATAATATAAATGTAAGGAGTTGGATATGATTGGTTCAGTTGGTAGTCAAGATGCGCCAGGTTTAGCGACAGTATTAATGAATAAGAAAACAGCAGAAGAGGATCTAGCAGTAACTGTTATTAAAAAGGGGCAGGATATTGAAAAGGCTCAAGGTGATGCCGCGGTGAAAATGATCGAGTCAGCTGCGCCCGTACTGGGAAGAATTGATACCTATGCGTAGAGATGGGTGGCTTAGCATCTCTTGTGAATATTGATAGGCTTTTCTGTTTCGTATACTGGCGAAGTGTGGTTACTAAGGGGTATGCAGGAAATAAGGGTAACAACTTAACCTGCATTTTAAATGGCAGGCTAATTATCCGAGGCTCAAAGTTGTTCAAGTTATTATGTGCATTTTTAAGAAAACACTTAAGGTTGTAGGATTTTGAAGCCACTTTGTTTGGTAGCCGCGCCTTTCTAAGCAGTTTGGTGAGACAATGTTTTGTATGTAGGAGCAAAAATTATCCGAATAGTTTAAAGCCTAGATGAATTAAATTACTGAAGTTTCCCAATAATTTGAAATCTAACTGTAGCAATATATAGGGCTGCAGGATTATTCATTGGGGTTGGGTACAATGGGGCAAACCTATTAATAAATCCCCCCCTACCTCCCGAGGTACCCCCCTAAAAACTGGGAAATTTCAGTTACGTATTTTTTCAATACTCTGTAAATCCAAATCAGCATACAGCATAGACCCACTGAGCTGTATTTAATTCTCCAATGGCGAGTATGCCATTATCAGGAAAGCCATAACCTACTGGTGTGTAAATTGTCGTTGCGCCAATATTAATATCAACCGCTTACGACCAAGGTGCATTGCCGACTGTGGGGGATTGTATGACATAATATTGATTTTCTAAGGAGCCTATGCATGCTCAGTGGTAGTTGGCTAGAGTGTCGGTACAGACCGGTGCTAAGATTAGGTTAGTACCTATTTCAACTTGTTTGCGCGCGATAATAGGAAATTCACTGTCGTAGCAGACATTAATGGCGATTTTTCCATAATAAGTATCAAAGGCTTTTATTTTTTCTCCGGCAGTTATTTGCCACTGTTCATTTTCAAAGCTTGTCATGTGTAGCTTGTCTTGAAATTTATAGTGACCATCAGGGTAGAATAAATAGGCGCGGTTGTGAAAAATTTGGTTTTTTGCAGCACAGGAAAGGTGCCTGCTCGTATAAAAAATTGGTGCTGTTGTGCGAGTTCTTGATATAAAGTCAAAAAATCGTTATGCAATGTTTGCAAGGCAATGAGTTGTTTATTCAGGTCTTTCCTTGTTGTCTAGTTAAATAATGACACTAATTCCATACTGAAACACTCAGGCAAACTTAAAGCAGAGCAGGAGTGCAATAGGTAAAGCTATTTCGTTCTTTTTATTTACCCTACTTTAAAAGTGGGAGTTTCTATTGCTAAAAAGCGGGCTGAAGCCCGCCCTTTTTTAGAAATTAATTATTCACTCACCTGCGCGATCCAACTTTTATGGCAATTGATCAACATTATTAAACAGGAAAAAGTCCTATATTTTTCTAGGCTTATAAATACTACAATCTTGTGCATATTTCATAATAATTAGAATAAGATATGATCAAGAAAATTATTCCTTATAGCGCGCTTTCATTAATGACGCTGACCAATGTTTATGCGTCTGAAGACGAGTTTAAACAACAACCTATTGAGCTGGAATCTTTTAGTGTAGTCAATACGACACCTTTAGGCGCAGCTATTAGCACTGAAAAAGTGCCTACGAATATTCAAGTGATGACCGCTGAAGATTTGGAGAATGCGCAAAGTATTTCCATTGCTGATTATATGAATCAATATATGGGCAGTGTGACGGTTAATGACGCGCAAAATAATCCATTGCAACAGGATGTGCAGTATCGTGGTTTTACCGTGTCACCTTTAATGGGCTTGCCTCAAGGCTTATCTATTTATATGAACGGCGTGCGCTTTAATGAGGCTTTTGGTGATAACGTGCATTGGGATTTAATTCCTAAAGGCGCGATTGATACCATGAGCTTGCAGTCAGGATCTAATCCGGCGTATGGCTTAAATAGCTTGGGTGGTGCGATTGCATTAAAAACTAAAACGGGCTTTACTGCGCCAGAGCATAGCTTAACCGTTAGTGGCGGTTCTTGGGGACGACATAACGAAGAGATTAGTAGTGGCTGGAATAATGGTGAATTTGCTTACTTTCTGGATTTACAGTATTTTCAAGAAGACGGCTGGCGAGATCATTCTCCTAGTCAAGCTTTTAATGGTTTAGGGACTTTTAGTTGGAAAGGGGATGCAGGGCAGCTAAATTTAACGTTGGCAGGGGCTGATACTAGCTTAATTGGTAATGGTGCGATTCCGGTTGAGCTTGAAGCGATTGACCGTAAATCTGTCTTTACTCATCCAGATAAGACCAGTAATGAATTCTTTTTAGCCGCATTAGATGGCAACTTATGGGTGAATGATGATGTTGAATTAGCCGCTAATACTTATTATCGTAGTAATAATGTGGCTACTTTAAATGGCGATGGCAGCGAGTTTGAAGAGTGCGATGATCAGCCGGGTTTCTTATGTGAGGAAGGTAGTGACGAGGTTGTTGAGGATATTAATGGGGATGAAATATTAGCCAGTGATGATGTTGAAGGTGGGACGTTAAATACCTCTAAAACTAAGCAATGGTCTTTTGGTATTGCCTTGCAGACGGCTTTTAATCAGGCAATTATGGGGCATGAAAATCAGTTTGTTATTGGTACAAGTTATGATTTGGGAAATGCCGATTATAGTGCAGATACTGAATTAGGGGCGTTGACAGAAGATCGTGGTGTGGATGGATCTGGTATTTTAGTGGATGAATCGCGTGTGCGTTTAGATACGCAGACACATTCAATTGGTTTGTTTTTTAGTGATGTATTTAATGTGACTGAGCAATTAGCTGTGAGTGTTTCGGGGCGCTATAATCATGTTGAAATCGATATGCAGGATAGAGGGGGTAACCCGAAGCTAACAGGGAATCATAAGTTTGACCGTTTTAACCCTGCTGCAGGTCTGACCTATTCCTTTATGCCTGCTTTAAATTTTTATGGCGGTTATAGCGAATCTTCTCGTGTACCGACACCTATGGAGTTGAGTTGTGCAGATCCTGAGGATCCGTGTAAATTGCCGAATGCTTTTATTGCTGACCCACCGCTCGAGCAAGTCGTTGCTAAAACTTGGGAAGCTGGGTTTAGAGGGCGTTTTGATAATATCTTAGACGGCCGAGTTAACTGGAATGCCGGTTATTTTAATACTGTTAATCATAACGATATTATTTTCCAAAGTGCAGGTAGTGCGAATAGTGCTGGATTTTTTGATAATGTCGGTAAAACACAACGGCAAGGTGTCGAGTTAGGCCTATCAACCGCATTTTTTGATCGCTGGCGCATGTCTTTAAACTACTCTTTTATTGATGCAACTTTTTTGACGCCTTATGTCTCGCATAGCCCTAATCATCCTAGTGCTGATGCAGGTGGTGATATTCAAGTAAAACAGGGCGATCACATTCCAGGCATACCTAATCATATTGTGAAATTTTCGACTGATGTTGATGTGCTAGAAAGCTGGACTGTGGGTATGAACCTGTTTTTTAATGGTGAACAATTTTTACGCGGTGATGAGGCGAACTTAGATACACCTTTAAAAGGCTATACGGTGGTGAATTTACATACTGAATATCGCTTTAATGAGCATTTTACGATTTTTGGTCGTTTGGATAATGTCTTTAATGTGAGGTATAACAATTTTGGTATGTATGGTGAAACTGGAGAGGTACTTGAAGACTTGGGGGTTGATGAGGGAAGTACTCGTTTTGTCGGAGTCAGTGCGCCTAGAGCGGGCTGGGTCGGTGTTAAGCTGAGCTTGTAGTTTTTAAAAATAAAAGCGTACTGAACAGTACGCCTTTAGCTTGTGAAGAAAAAATAGACAATAAAAAACCCGCTTAACGCGGGTTTTAATTTTTTGATGCTTTATTATTGTTATTGATGCGTTCTATTCCTTTGATAAACTTATTTATTTTTTTTATTTGTTAAGTTTACTTCCTCTTTTATCCTTGTTGTTATTTCCTTAAATCCCTCAAGTGATGCTGAGTTTACATCAAAGAAACAAAGGCTGTCTATCAAAAAAACTGATTTAGAAAAAAAAGTAGTATCGGCTCGAAAACATCGTATAAAAACAAAGGCTTACTTTTTTTGTGAATTAGTTCACAAGAAAGTGATGGGTGTTGCTTGCCAGCTATATTTAGGGGGGATTTAAGTATTTCCGATACTGGAAGGCCTTGCTTAGGCAGAGACTTATCGCTTAGGGATGCGTATAGAATAATCTCGAGATAATGGCGCGCAGACCTTTAGTCTGCTTTGTAACTGGCAGGCCAAAGACCTGCGCCCCTTGCACTTAACTTTTAAGTATTCAGTACTCATTCAATACCTCGCCTAGGGCTCCTAGTTTGGTTTATAGAGCTTTATCAAAGTAGAAGGGTCTTGCTCTAAAAAACCATGACTGCCATGTAATTGCATTAGTTGTTCAGCTAATGCTGACATAGGGGTGGCGCTAGTGTGTGCCTTAGCTAAATCAGTGGCCATATTAAGGTCTTTGAGTAATGTTTTGACTCGCCATTTTACGGGTGTAAAGTTCGTGCTCGCCATTTCGGGAGCAACAATTTGTAAGGGTTTGGAGTCGGCGAAACCACCGGCTAATGCGCTGGCTACTTTACTGGCATCAACTCCCGATTTTTCGGCAAGAGCAATCATTTCGGCAATAACCAAAACATTGCAGCTGACAATCATTTGATTGCATACTTTAGTTATTTGGCCACTACCAACATCGCCCATATGGGTCAATTGAGCATAGAGTGGCTTTAATATTTGGCGGGCAATATTAACGGATTTTTCTGAACCGCCGGCCATAATGGCAAGTGTGCCATTAGTTGCGCCAGCAACACCGCCTGAAACAGGAGCATCAACCCAGCCCATTGCGCAACTCTCTTGTAAGCGTTGCGCTAGTTGCTTGGTTGTTTCGGGGTGAGTACTGGATAGATCAATTAATAATTTGTCTTTGTTGCCATGAGCAATAATATGTTCAGTGACAATTTGCTCGACGATCGGGCTATCAGCAAGGCATAGCAGAATAATATCTGAATGCTTTACTAATTCAGCGATATTGCTATACGCAGTCGCTCCAGCTTCAGTTACCGTATGTAGTTTTTCTGGGCTTCGATTCCATACGTTGACAGTATGGCCGGCAGCTAATAAGCGTAAGGTCATGGGTTCGCCCATTAAACCGATGCCGATAAAGCCGAGGGTATTTGCTAAGTGTTTCATATTTTCGAAAGTGAATAATGTTAGTTAAAAATGGGCTACGCATTTAACAGGGAACATTAATAATATAGTAGGGCGGACTTTAGTTCGCTATTGTATTTTTGTAACCGTTCACGTCCCCCTATGAAAAATAGAACTAAGAGGGTGTAAGCTATTTTTCAGCTCGTTATCCTGCATGCTGTTAGCAGGAATCTACGTTTAACATGGATCCCCGATAAAAGACTTCGGGGATGACGATATTTTTATATGAAATTTAGGGGGGGGATGTGAACGGTTACGTATTTTTAGCTGCCCCGTATTAAATTCGCAGCCTAAAAAACAATATCTATAGCATAAAACCTGAATTTGAATAATAGGGAGGTACTATTGATTTTTGCTTAGGAATGAGCACAAAATAACTTCGATAACTTTGGGGCGCAGGTCTGCAATCGGCTAAAGGCCTGTGTGAGTTATTTAGTGCTCATTACTTATTATGTTGCATATGATGAGCGCGATGCATTGTTGCATGCCGTGCATGGTCATTGAGTTGCGCATCAAACCAAAGGTGAATGGCGTTGATTAAAGCGAGCTTGTCGGTTGTATAAGTGATTTCAGCGCCATCTGCTATTTCGTGATATTGAATATTTATAGTGCCAGGTTCTGCATTTTGTAATGTTGATAGTCCAGGCATGTCTTTGCCATGAATTCGTGTTGGATCAGCAAAATTACCCTGTTTGAATTCTTCGGCAATTTTCTTTAGATGTTCACGGATTAGTGCGATTTGAGAGTCGTTTGAAGGCTCTTTTACAATCACTTGCTGTAAACCGCCTGCTTCGGTTTTAGAAAAGATATGTAAGGTTTGATCCAGATTAAAGGGCATCACTTGTTGTCCTAAACGAGCAACTTCATCCTGTCGCGCATTTGAGGTTTGTTCTATTGCTGTAACGGTGGTGCAGTGAGTGATAAATAAAGCGCTGAATAATAGTTTCTGTAGTTTCATGGTTAAGAAATTTGTTGAAGTTTATTTTGATTAATATAGGTATTTTTATGCTCAGTCTTTAAATACCCATGGCGTTTGAACTCAGCGATAACTCTACTAGCTGTTTCGGTGCTAATAGCTAAAATCGCACCTATATCTTCTCGACTGGGCAAGAAGAAAGAGTCATTGGTACTTTGTTGATTTAAATAAAGCAATAAATTTGCAACTCGCTTTTTTGAGTTACCGACTGATAACTCAATGAGCCATATGTCGGTGTCTTTTTGTACTCTCTGCCAGTGTGTTATTAATTGTTTATAAATGTGTGGAGACTTGCGATTTAATTGTTCAATATCTTCTACGGGTATTTTGCACACAGCTGTGTTTTGCAATGTAATGGCATGATGTAAGTAAGGATTACCATCTAAAGCCTCAATACCAGCAAGGTCACCAGGCCATAATAAGCGAATGATTCGATAATTACCATTCGGCAAAAAACGAACTAGTTTTACTAGGCCAGTTCGAATTGTATAGACAAACCTTGAGGCTTCATTTTCCTTGTATAAGCTATCTCCAGTTTGCAACTCTATATCAATAATAGGCAAGTGTAGTTGCGTAAAGTCATCTTCTTGTAAATCAGCGAATAGAGCTAATTTCCGAATATGGCACTGTTTGCATTTCTCTATCCCGTCCCAGACTTGCTTGATTGAAGTTAGTTCCATTAATAGGTCATCATGGCGGTTGTTAGAGTCATTTTTAAAATAAGTTAGACGGTTTTTGATTTTATTTTGAAAATAGTATTAGCTAAAATTAATAAAACATTGTTATTTAATATCTATCACTGTGTCATATAACACATTATTTCAAAATAAATGCGATATTTTGGGCTAAAATCCGTATAAAGCAAGAAATAAGCCATTATTTTCAATGCTTAAGAATGTTTTGCTTGCCCATTGTAAATTGATATTTATCAATTTACTTGGGGTTACATTCCTTTAAACTGACAAGATAAATACCTATCTAGGGTTGTTTATTACAGCACAAGGAATAGTTAATATGAAAAAAAGAAATATAAAAAGCATATCAGCCTACCTCATAGTTGGTGTGACAATACCTGCTTACGGAGTAGACTTAGCGGATGCCGATAAAGAAGTCTTACCGACCATGTTTATTGAAGGAGAAATTCTAACCCCTGGAACCGTTGGGGTAAAGCCTGATAGTGGCGGCGTAAGTGATGCAGCAGTTTTGTTACATAAAGTGCCAGGGGCGAATGTAAACTCAAATGGTCCTTTAACTGGTATTGCACAGTACCGTGGGCTCTTTGGAGATCGTGTTAATGTTATTACTGATGGAACGACTTATAAATCGGCCTGTGCGAATGCGATGGATGCGCCCTTAAGTCATGTTCCAGCGGTTTTGACTGAAACATTGAGTGTCAAACGCGGTATTGCCTCAGTAAGTAGCGGTATTGAAACGCTGGGCGGAAATATAGTCCAGAAGACGCGCAGCGGAGAATTCTCTGAAAATGATGGTATTTTGTTTTCTGGTAGAACGGCTAATGGCTATAACTCGGTTAATACGGGCTACTATGCCAGCTTATTTGCCAATATTGCTACTGAGAATCATAAAATTCATGGGGGAGGTAGTCGTGAAGCGGGTGAAAATTTTGCTTGGTCTGGAGGCGTCAACAGAGATACCAGTCATGAGCGGAATGTAGGCACAGTTGGCTATGGTTTTCAAACTGATGATCAGGATCATCAGTTTGATATTGGTTATAATTATAATGATACCCATTTATCAGGAACTCCCTCTTTGCCTATGGATATTGTTTACTCCCAAGGCGGTGTGACGAATTTAAATTACAATGGGTTGATAGCTGATAAATATGCAGTGACCACTGAGTTTAGCTATCAGGATATTGAGCATCAGATGAATAACTTTAGCTTACGGGGAGATGTTCTTGCTCCCAAACGTCGTGTATCTGATAATACGGCTGAAGGTTTTGGGTATAAAGCAACTTTTAATATTCCGCTATTTGACGGGGGGTTATTACTAGGGGTCGATGGCGATAATATTGAGCACAATGCTGTGATTACTAATCCCTCTAATGACGTATTTAAAATAAATAACTTTAATGATACCACTCGAGATAGGTATGGCTTTTTTGCAGAATGGAAAGGGGATATAGCCCGGGATTGGGCTTTTGAGTTGGGTACCCGATTAAACTGGATCCAAATGAATGCTGGTACAGTAAGTGGTGCTGGTGCTCCTCCTTTTGCACCTGGTAAGCCTGGATCAAAGCTGGCCGCTGATTTTAATTCGAGTAACCGGTTAAAAAATGATGTCAATGTCGATGTCGTCGCTGATTTAACCTACTACCTGAGTTCCGATATGGCTGTTGAATTAGGGTTTGGTAGAAAAACACGCTCCCCATCCTATCAGGAACGTTACTTATGGATGCCACTGAATGCTACGGGCGGCTTGGCTGATGGTCGGAATTATATTGGTAATGTAGATCTAACGCCTGAAACATCTTATCAAGTTGAATTAGGTTTTGATTGGCAAGGCGAGTCGGTGTATTTTACACCAAGGGCTTTTTACCGCTATGTGGATAATTATATTCAAGGAACACCCACACAAAACCAGGCAGCTCTCGCTATAGACCCGACCACTCTGGAATATACCAATGTTAATGCTCAATTGTATGGTGTAGATATGGAAACAGGTTATCGTTTTCTGGAAGATTGGCGTGTCGATTTTATGCTTAGCTATGTACGTGGGCAACGGACTGATGTGACAGATAATTTATATCGTATAGCGCCAGTTAATGGAAAAATTAGTTTATTCTATGATACAGAAGAATGGCTAGCGGGAACTGAGTTGGTCGGCTATGGTAAACAGACTAAAACAGCTGAATATAATGATGAACCCCCTACACCTGGTTATATACTTTGGAACTTACGTATGCAATACCGTCCTCAATATAAGTATGTGAAAGGCTTAGAGGTAGGCTTTGGTATTGAAAACCTTCTTGATAAGGGTTATCGAGTGCACCTTAATGGGCTGAATAGAAACCCGACTAATGATGGCACTGCTATTGACGAGCATTTACCCGGTGCAGGAAGAAATTTTTATGCGACTTTGAGTTATGATTGGTAGCTAAGAAATGCACATTAAATAAAACCCGAAACTTTAGGGTACGCAGCACCACCAGTCCTTGAAAGACTGGTGGTGCTTCCGGATATTATTGAATTTTGATTCCTAATTACCTACGTTAGGGCGGGCTTTAGTCCGCCCTAACGTTCAATGCTGTTGTTCCCTTGCTGGAGAAGGAGCTTATTCTTAAGTCAACAGCATTAGCCCTAACGTTAGGAGGTATATGTAATCAAGAGATTTTTTTATTTCTGTAATTCTTTTAGCGCTAAAGTCTCTGCTATAAAGAAATTTAAACGATCTTCCAATATCGAGGAGAGGTAAAAATTTAGATCTTTCGCTTTTTGCGCTAATTTTATTTGCATAATGGCGCCATTAGTCTGGCCAATTGAATAATAGTATTCAGCCATATAGCGATGTAAATTTACCCCTTGACCTAGTTTGCCATAGCTTTGAGCCAAAAGGAGGTAATAGCGAGGGTGTTGCTGGGTCTCGTAGCTGGTTAATTTAAGCAGTTGTAGCGCTTGTTGTGCTTGGTTGGATTTAAGCAAAATAGCAATATACTCAAATTTGAAATCAGGATTACCTGGAAATTGCTGCTCAAGTTTTAAATATAAATTTCTGGCGGTTTCAATATCTTGTTTTTCTACCGAAACTTGGGCTAGAGCAGTAAGGTAATGAACTTGTTTTGGGTAGCGTTTATTGAGGTTTTGGAAAATGCTTTCAGCCTGGGTAAATTTCTGCTGTTTTAGGTAACAAAGCCCAAGACCATACTGCATGGCCGCGCGTTGCTCGGCAGTGCCTTGTTCTGCTTGTGACTGAAAATAAGTGATAAGGTCTTCTAAAGAGTTTTGTTTGCTAGATAAGCGCAGTTTTGCCTTTGTTAAGCGATAGTTTTGTGAGTCAGGAACTTGGCGGTAAGGGTAGGTTTCTGCTCGGCCGCGTGTGTCAGCTATCCGCGATGTAGTGATGGGATGGGTGCGTAAAAATTCAGGGGCACCAGAGCCATAGTAACGGCTTGCTTGTTGTAATTTTTCAAAGAAAGTGGGCATGCTGCGCGGGTCAAAGTTGGCACGGGCTAAGGTTTTTAAACCAATTCTATCGGCTTCTTGCTCATTATCACGGGTAAAGTCAATTTGCATCTGTATGCTACCCGCTTGTATCGCTGATAGCGCACCTATACCGACATCAGGTGCTTGGGTGGCGACAATAATGGCGGCTATCATTGCGGCTGCAGCAGGTAATGACATGCGACTACTCGCTTCATAAGAGCGATAAATATGGCGTTGCGTGACATGGGCAATTTCATGCGCCATCACTGAGGCTAACTCACTTTCTGATTCACTATTTAGAATTAAACCTGAATTAATACCGATAAAGCCGCCAGGGCCGGCAAAGGCATTAATATCATCTGAAAGTACGACAAAAAAATAAAAATCTTGGCTGGGGTTATCGCTATTAGCCACTAAAGTTTGACCAAGGTCTTGAATGTAATTTTGAATGTCTGGGTCGTAGCTAATATCTAGTTGTGCACGTATGCTACGAAAGAATGATTCGCCTAAGGCTTTTTCTTGTAGTGGGGAAATTAAAGTGCCGGTCGAATCGCCCATATCAGGCAAGCGCAGTTCACTATCAGCGATTGCATTACTGAAGAGTGTGTTCAGTAATAATAGGCCGGTAATAAGGCTTTTATTCTTTAGTTTCATGAAATGGTATACTTGGCAGACTATTTTCAGGTGAGCGTAGCAATATTGTACTTAATGTTAGCTCATCTTTCTTGTTGCATTATTCTTTTTGTGTATGAAATACGCGATTCAAGTTAATTCCAGTCCTTATCAGTCCCATAGTGGTGATACGGCTTATCAATTTATTAAAGCGGCTTTAGACATGGGCCATGACGTTGTGCGGGTCTTTTTTTACCAGGAAGGGGTGTATCATGCGTTTCGTTATAAGACCCCGCCAGATGATGAGGTGCAGGTTGTTGCTCGATGGACGAAATTAGCAGAGGATTACGGTCTTGATTTGGTAGTTTGCATTTCGGCAGCGCAACGGCGTGGCTTATTGGAGCCAGGTGAGGCGAAACGACAAGGTAAGCAGGATAATGATGTCGCTGAAGGTTTTCGTATTGCCGGTTTGGGTTTGTGGGTCGAGGCGATGCTAGCTGCTGACCGATTTGTTGAATTTTCTTGAGCTCTATAGTGTATCTAAATTTGTAGTTGCGAATTCATTCGTATTGTACGAATGAATTCGCACCCACTAGATTACTTAGTTTGAATTATGCATATCAATAATCGACGAACCTGAATTATTCTCAGTTTGCGCAGTATCATTCCTCAATGCTTCAATACTTTCTAAATAAGCATCATCAATGTCACCAGTAATATATTGCTGGTTAAAGCAAGAAGTATCAAAATGAGATATTTTAGTATTCCCTTTCTGTACGGCTTTAATGAGATCTTCTAGATCTTGATAGATCATTTTATCAGCACCTATTGCAATTCCAACTTCTTCTTCCGTGCGCCCATGAGCAATCAATTCGCTTACGGCTGGCATGTCAATGCCGTAAACATTTGGGTGGCGTACAGCGGGTGCTGCTGAGGCAAAATAAACGTTCTTTGCACCTGCATCACGCGCCATTTGGATGATTTGTTCTGATGTTGTGCCGCGCACAATGGAATCATCGACTAATAGGACATTTTTCCCTTCAAACTCTAAACCGATGGCATTGAGTTTTTGGCGCACTGATTTTTTACGCATTTGTTGGCCAGGCATAATAAAGGTGCGACCAATATAGCGATTTTTGATAAAGCCTTCACGAAACTTAACGCCTAATATATTGGCGAGCTCTAAGGCAGAGGTTCGACTTGTGTCGGGAATTGGAATAACGACATCAATATCATGGTCTGGCCATTCTTTGATGATTTTAGCAGCTAATTTTTCACCCATACGTAGACGCGCTTTATAGACAGATATATTGTCAATAATAGAGTCAGGGCGAGCAAAATAAACATATTCAAAAATACAGGGACAATGGTCAACTTTTTTAGCGCATTGCTGTGTGTGTAGTTTTCCTGATCGTTCAATAAAAACCGCTTCACCTGGTTCTATATCACGGATTAAATCAAAGCCCAAAGCATCTAAAGCAACGCTTTCAGAAGCAATCATAAAATCAGAGCCTTGCTCTGATTTGCGCTCACCAAAAACGATAGGGCGGATACCATTAGGATCTCTAAAGCCGACAATGCCAAAATTAGGAATCATGATGACAACAGCATAAGCACCTTTACAGCGGCGATGCACGCCTTTTACGGCATTAAAAATATCATCTTTGTTGAGCTTTAGTTTTCCTATCTGCTGTAATTCATGAGCAAAGATATTAAGCAAAACCTCAGAATCAGAATCCGTATTTAAGTGACGTTGATCTTCAATAAACAGCTCTTTTTTTAATTGCGCGGTATTGGTTAAGTTACCGTTATGCGCTAAAGTCACGCCAAAAGGTGAGTTAACATAAAAAGGTTGGGCTTCTGATGAATTGGAGCAGCCTGCTGTTGGGTAGCGTACATGAGCTATGCCCATATTGCCTTTTAATTTCAGCATTTGTTCGTTGGTAAAGACATCGCGTGTTAAGCCGTTGTCTTTGCGTAAATGTAAACGTCCGTTTTCACATGTCACAATACCTGCCGCGTCTTGTCCTCTGTGTTGTAACACAGTTAGAGCGTCATATAGTTCTTGATTTACATTTTGATGGGAAACAATCCCCGCAATACCACACATGTTATTTCCTGAAATTTGAAACTGGGTTAATGAATGAAACTTTATTTATACTTTAAATAGCCGGCAATGCTGTCAGGCATATTGGTATTTAACCAAACGGCTAAGGCTTGAAAATGGGGGATTAATTGAGACTCTGCCCACCATGAGCTTTCTGGTAAAGGTGTTAAACCCGCTAGCATGACTAAGATAACAATGATGATTGCGCCGCGAGCAATACCAAAAAGTAATCCGGCAAGCCGATCCGTACCGGTTAAACCTGTTTTGCTGATTAAGGCGTTGAGCAGGTGATTAATAATCGCGCCAACGATCAGTGTTAATATGAATAAGGCTGCAAAAGCCACAGCAATTCTTGCGCTTTCAACCGTAACTGCATTTTTTAACAGATCTGAAAACGGCGCGCTAAAAGTTAAACCCACCCAAAAGGCGATGCCCCATGTTACTAAAGCAAAGGCTTCACGAACAAGGCCGCGAAAAAGGCCAATAATTAGTGAAATGCTAATTAAGCCGATAATAGCGTAGTCTATCCAAATCATAAGCGTATTTTATTCTGCAACTAAAAGGGTTTTTACCTTATACAGTGATTCTAAGCGTTGCTGCGTTTTTAAGGCAATTTTTTTGCCTAATTCAGGGCCAACGCGTAAGCGATATAAGGTACCTTGACTGTTACTTGCTGAGTCGACATAGGCGGTAAATTTATTTTTTCGTAATTTATCGCGAAATTCTATAGCATTCTGCTTTTGACTAAAGCTACCGACTTGAATGACCCAGCTTTTGAGGTTTGCTTGTTTTGCTGATTGTTTGATTTGTTGCGCTTGTAGGTCGACTTGAGCCGGTTTAGGTCGCGATAAAACTTCGCGGCTTGTTTTTGGGATTGAGTCTAATAAGGCTTGCGTATTATTAGTGGGCTGTTGTGGTAGGGATAGCTCATTAGATAAGTTGTCTGCATCGGCCACAGGATCATCAAATAGCATCGGCACAAAAATTGCCGCTAGCGCAGTAATAACGATAGCACCGACAATTCTTTGCTTTAATATCTCATTCATAAGGTTTCTCCTTGTTGGGCATTAAGGCAGGATAGGTATTCTGAGACTAGAAAAAAAGATCCGAAGACTAAAATAAGTCCCTTATCTGCCTGAGCTTGAGTTTTAGCTGCATTGAATGCTGCGAGAAAATCTGTAAATCCATAACTGACTTGCGTGTTATGGCATAGTGAAAAAGCTTTCTTTAAGTCAGCATCCGTACTAGTGCGCGGGTTATCTAAGGGAGAAATATACCAGTGCTTAATACACGGTTGCATCAACTCAATCACGCCAGGCAAATCTTTATCACCCATCATGGTGAAGACGGCATGAACCGGTGTGTTTTTAAATTCGCTTTGTAAATAGTCGACTAAAGTCTTTGCCGCTTGCGGGTTGTGACTGACATCTAGTAATACCGCAGGATCGCCCTTAATTAATTGAAATCTTCCTTGTAAATTAACACTGCTTAAACCTTGCTGAATAGCCTGCTCAGAAACGGGTATTCTATCTTGTAAGGCTTGAATTGCAGTAATAACGGCGGAAGCATTTCTATATTGATGCGTGCCTTTCAATTTAGGTGGAGGCAAGTTATTTAAAGTTGTTTTGCCATTCTGCCAAGTCCACCCATTACCGACTTTACTATAAGTAAACTCATGACCAATACGTAATAGTTTGGCATCTATATTGATGGCGCAATCAAGTAATGATTGCGGGGGGTTGATATCGCCAATAATCGCAGGGGTGTTTTTACGCAAAATCCCTGCTTTTTCAACCGCAATAGCATCGCGCGTATTGCCTAGCCAAGCGGTGTGATCTATGCAAATACTGGTGATAATAGCGGCATCAGGATCAATAATATTCACGGCATCCAAGCGACCACCTAAACCCACTTCTAATAATTGTATGTCTAGGTTGGCGCGTGAAAAAATATCTAATGCAGCTAAGGTGCTAAATTCAAAGTAGCTAAGCGAGACATCATTTCTGACGGCTTCTATGCGTTCGAAGGCAGAGCACAGTAATTCATCGGCAACAGGCGTACCATCAATTTTAATGCGCTCATTATATTTGAGGATATGTGGTGAGGTATAAGCGCCTACGCGTAAACCTTGCGCGCGGTAAATGGCCTCTAAAAAAGCAATACTAGAACCTTTACCATTAGTGCCGGCGACAGTGATAGTAATAGGTTTTATGCCGCTCGGGTTTAGTCGGCTATAAACTTCTGTGACTCTATCTAATCCTAAGTCGATGCTTTTTGGATGCAGGCTTTCTTGCCAATCTAACCAACCTTTTAGGGTATCAAAGTGCATAATGAAAACAGGAGAGTAGGGCTGACATTAATCGTCGAGATAAAGACAAAGTATGCCCCCTTGCTTTGGATGAAGATAGGGGGATAGGTTCTTGTGGTAAATAACTATGCAGCTTTATTTGCCGTTAATATAGCTAAAATTGAGCTGATTTCATCACGCATTTCTCGGCGATCAATAATCATATCAATAGCGCCGTGTTCTTGTAAAAACTCACTGCGTTGAAAGCCTTCAGGCAATTTCTCGCGTACCGTTTGTTCAATAACCCGAGGCCCGGCAAAACCGATTAAAGCTTTCGGTTCGGCAACATTGATATCGCCTAGCATCGCTAAACTTGCAGAGACACCACCCATCGTTGGATCGGTCATAAATGAGATATAAGGGAGGCCAGCTTTTGATAGCTTAGTCAGTGCTGCGCTAGTCTTAGTCATTTGAAATAATGAGAACAATGACTCTTGCATGCGTGCACCGCCACTGGCTGTAAAAACAATAAAAGGCACGCCTAGCTCTATACTTTTATTGATGCCGCGGACGAATTTTTCGCCGACGACCGAGCCCATAGAGCCACCCATAAAGCCAAAGTCAAAAGTAGCGACAACCACTGGCTTATCTTTTAATGTGCCACTCATAACAATAAGGGCGTCATTTTCTTTGGTTTTCTTTTGTGCCTGACTAATACGGTCTTTATATTTTTTGCTGTCTTTAAATTTTAAAGGGTCGACTGGTTTAAGGTTGGCACCTATTTCCTCGCGGTTCTCTGGATCAAGAAATAAATCCAAACGGCGTCTTGCACTAATGCGCATGTGGTAATCGCATTTAGGGCAAACATTAAAGTTTTTTTCTAGCTCGGTATTGTACAAAATAGCACTACAGCTAGAGCATTTATTCCATAAGCCTTCTGGGACAGCGGTTTTTTTGCTATCAGAATCTCTTTTAATGGTAGAGGGGACTAATTTTTCAAACCAACTCATTGTGTGCTCCGTCTTTAACCTTGATTATCCATAGCAGTACGCATGGATTTTAATAATTCAGTGATTTCTTGTTTTGCTTGCTCGGGAGAATCTAAGTTCGCCTCTATTTTACTGATTAATGCACTGCCGACAACAACCGCATCGCCTAAACCAGCAATTGTTTGTGCGGTCTCAGCATCTTTAACGCCAAAGCCAATGGCAACAGGTAGTTCTGTGTTGGCGCGAATATCCACTAATTTTGTTTTTACGTTATCGGTATCTAAATGACCGGCACCAGTGACACCCTTGACTGAAACGTAATATAAAAAGCCGCTACCGACTTTATCCATCTTTTTAATGCGCTCGCAGCTACTGTTTGGCGCTAATAAAAAGATTTGATCAATATTGCGTGCATTCAGTAAATCGGCGCATTCCTGAGATTCTTCAGGCGGTAAATCAACGGTTAATAAACCATCAACACCGGCTTTTTGCGCAGCATCAGCAAAAGCGACGTAGCCCATTGCTTCAACAGGATTAGCGTAGCCCATTAAAACGACTGGCGTTGTCTGGTCGGTAGTTCTAAATTCAGTGACGATTTCTAAAGTGTGGCGTAAACTCATTTTATGCTCTAAAGCACGCTCACTGGCGCGTTGAATCACTGGGCCATCCGCCATAGGGTCGGAAAAAGGTACGCCTAATTCGATAATGTCGGCACCAGCTTCAACCATTGCGTGCATCATTGGTACGGTGAAAGCAGGGTTTGGGTCGCCAGCGGTAATAAAAGGAATCAGTGCCTTATGTCCGGTTTTTTTAAATTCGGCGAATTTAGTCTCTAAACGGCTCATATTTTAACCCCCTCATGATTTGCAATGGTCTGCATATCTTTGTCGCCACGGCCGGATAAATTCACAATTAAAATCTCATCTGATTTCATGGTCGGTGCTAATTTCATCGTATAAGCCATAGCATGACTAGATTCTAGGGCAGGAATAATACCTTCCATGCGCGTTAAGGCATAAAAGCCTTCTAAGGCTTCTTTGTCGGTAATGCTGACATATTGTGCACGACCTATATCTTTTAACCAAGCATGTTCAGGACCTACGCCTGGGTAATCTAAACCGGCAGAAATAGAATGTGTCTCGATGATTTCACCATCATCATCTTCCATTAAATAGGTGCGGTTGCCGTGTAAAATCCCCGGGCGACCTGCACATAAAGGCGCGGAATGACGACCCGTTTCGATACCATCCCCGGCGGCTTCAACGCCAATCATTTTCACGCTAGTATCATCAATAAAAGGGTGGAATAAACCAATCGCGTTGGAACCACCACCGATACACGCAACCAGTGCATCAGGTAATCTTCCTGTTTGCGCTAAACATTGTTGTTTGGCTTCGCGGCCAATAATTGACTGAAAGTCTCTAACCATCGCTGGGTAAGGAGCAGGGCCTGCAGCAGTACCAATAATATAAAAAGTATTGTCAACATTGGTCACCCAATCTCTGATGGCTTCATTCAATGCATCTTTGAGGGTTTTTGAACCAGATTCTACTGCCACCACTTTTGCGCCCAATAATTCCATGCGGTAGACGTTTTGTATTTGTCTAGCCACATCGACCGCACCCATGTAAACCACGCATTCTAAACCTAAGCGAGCGCACACAGTCGCAGTTGCAACTCCGTGTTGACCGGCGCCGGTTTCGGCAATAATACGGGTTTTACCCATACGTTTGGCCAATAAAATTTGGCCAATAGTATTGTTAATTTTATGCGCGCCCGTGTGGTTTAAATCTTCACGTTTAAGGTAGATTTGTGCACCACCTAATTCACGACTCCAACGCTCGGCATGATATAGCGGCGAAGGGCGACCGACATAATGCTGAAAGTCTTTATCTAGCTCGGCTAAAAAATCAGCATCGACCATGTATTTTTTGTAGGCAGCATTGAGTTCTTCTACCGCAGGAATTAATGTCTCTGCGACAAATAAACCGCCATAAGGACCAAAATGCCCCCGTTCGTCGGGCATGCTGTAGGAATTAGTTGTTTCTGTCACTTTGGTAAACCTCGTTTAAAAATGCGCTTATTTTATTATTATCTTTGATGCCTTTCGTTGCTTCAACGCCACTGCTGACATCTAAAGCATACGGTTTAACGCGAGCAATCGCTTCGCTGGCATTGTGTTCATCCAAGCCGCCTGCCAAGATGATAGGTATTGTGTTGTGCTTAGGGATTAAATCCCAATCAAATTGCTGTCCTGTACCGCCTTGAGTGCCGGCATGAAAAGCATCCAATAATAGGCCGGCTGCGTCATGATATTGAATACTTAATTCGCTGATATTGGTATCCGACTGCATTCTAATCGCTTTCATATACGGCTTAGCGTAGAGTCGGCAGGCGCTTGCAGGTTCATTGCCGTGAAATTGGAGCAAATCAATCGGTACGTGTTTAAGTACTTCCCTGATTTCTGCTTCAGTTGCGTCGACAAAAAGTGCAACGACGCTAGTGAAGGGGGGTAAAGCTGCGACAATTTCTTGTGCTTTATTAATGGTGACATTGCGTGGACTAGGTGGAAAAAATACTAGGCCGATTGCATCAGCACCTGCATAGGCTGCGTATGCTGCTTGTTTAGCATCAGTGAAACCACAAATTTTAACGCGTGTTCGTGTCATTAATCAGCAATAAAGTCGGAGCAATAAAACCGCCTAGGATACCACACTGCTAAAGTACCTTGAAGCAGAGAAAGTGTGAAAACTAAATCTATTTTATAAAAGCTTGGGAAATGCCGCTTGAATGGCAGCTTCTCATAAAAAGTGCTTAAACAGTGGGGTTTTAGTTAGAAAGCTAAGCTTGTCGTGGGAGTGACTTTAGTCGCGTTGCGTGGCTAAAGCCACTTCCACAGAATTCAAGATTCGCATATTATTTACCTCACATCCCTTAGTGCGTATGCGAGTGCTCATGTCCGCCATGGCTATGCTCGTGTGCAGTGCTATCATCATGAGTCATGATAGGTTCAGAAACTGGGAAATTTTCTTGATGCATAACAGGCGTTACTGCAACACCATGTTGATAAACCATAAAACCACCTAAATCAGCACCTAAGGTTAATAATAAAATTAAAAGTGCGGATAAGGCAAAATGCCCATAAGTCGGGCTGATTAAAAAATCCTCAGAAGCAAAATAACGGCGTAGCGACAATAGGACAGCTAAAACAGCGACACTGATACCAAAGCCTTGATGACGTAGCATGATGGCGTGGGTAATATCATCATGAGGGAGGGAATAAGCCGCTTGCATGCCGGCAGCTACGGTTAGTAATGCGGAAATCGCTCCTAAATAAAGTGCTGTCGTAGCAAATTTACGCCAAGCTAAATTAGCCAATAAGCCGCCGATTAGGTCTGCAAAGAAAAATGCGACAAAAAACGCAATAGGGAAATGTACGATTAAAGGGTGGATATTCGGTAATGCTGAAATCCCCGGTAATAAAGTACTGAAGATTTCCGCGGGACTTAAAGTGGTAAGTGTTTCGATAAAGGTTAAAAATGCTTCTAAACCTTTTGCAGGACTGATGCCTTCTTGGCCGCCGCCGTGAATGAGTGGAAGTACGTCAAAAATTAAATCAATCATTTTCTCTCTCGTAAGCCATGTTTGTTAATTGTTTTATAAGCGTTGCATTATACGATTATGCAGCTGTGTGTGCAGATTTTCTCGATTCTATTCGTCAGGAATTATATTTAATGCCTGATACACCGCTTGTTTACGTACCTGCTCTCTATTGCCGTTAAAATGCGCTAATGTCACTTTAGCGGGATGATGTTTTTTTTGCCATGCGATATAGACGCTGCCAATAGGCTTTTCTAAAGAGCCTCCAGTTGGGCCGGCGATGCCTGTAATGGCGATAGCATAATCTGCTGCGCTGTGCTGTAAGGCACCAGCGGTCATTTGCATCGCCACTTCGGCACTAACTGCACCAAATTGCGCTAATGTTTCAGATTTAACGCCTAACATATCTATTTTTGCTTGATTGCTATAAGTAATAAAGCCCCGATCAAACCAAGCTGAGCTTCCTGCTATGTCTGTAATGCATTGAGCTAGCCAACCGCCGGTACATGATTCCGCTGTGACTATGTGTGCGTTGTTTTTTTGTAGGTATTGGCCTAGGTTTTCTGAGGCTTTAATAAGGTTTATAGCTGCGTTCATAGGCTGATTAAGAGATTAATATTAGGACAAGGTTAATATTTTGTTAAAATTGTCGCATACAATTTTACGTAGATAAATTAAGAAAACACATGACAGATATTGATTGGAATGACTATTCAGTAGAAACACAGGCAATTAGAGCAGGGCAGCAGCGTACTCATGAAGGTGAGCATAGTGTGCCAATTTTTATGACTTCGAGCTATGTATTTGATAGTGCTGAGGCCGCATCATTACGCTTTACAGGGCAAGAGCCTGGGAATATTTATTCGCGTTTTACAAACCCTACTGTAGATACTTTTCAAAAGCGATTAGCGGTAATGGAGCAAGGTGAGCGTTGTTTAGCCTTTGCTTCGGGAATGGCAGCAATTATGGCAGTCGGTATGAGTTTACTTAAATCGGGTGATCATGTCGTTTGTTCGCGTAGTGTCTTTGGAAATACAGTATTAACTTTTCAGACTTATTTTGGCAAGTTTGGTGTTGATACTAGCTTTGTTGAGTTAGCTAATCTTGAGGCGTGGGAAGCGGCGATACAGCCGAATACACAGTTTTTATTTGTCGAAACGCCATCGAACCCAATGATGGAATTAGTTGATATCCGCGCTTTAGCAGAGATTGCACATAAAAAAGGCTGTTTGTTAGTCGTTGATAATGTCTTTTGTACGCCTATTATGCAACAGCCAATTGCACTGGGTGCGGATATTGTTGTCCATTCGGCGACTAAATATATTGATGGCCAAGGTCGTGCGGTGGGTGGTGCGGTTATTGCCAGTGAGGAAATTATTGAAAAATACATTTACCCTTATTTAAGGACAGGCGGCGCAACTATGAGTGCTTTTAATGCCTGGATCTTCTTGTCGGGTTTGGAAACACTAGCCGTCAGAATGAAAGCGCATTGTGATAGCGCATTTGAATTGGCGAAATGGCTGGAAACACAGCCGGCAGTGGAAAAAGTACATTATCCAGGGTTGGAATCACATGCCCAGCATGAGCTTGCAAAACAGCAGCAAAGTCATTTTGGGGGGGTCGTCAGTTTTGAATTAAAAGGCGGAAAAGAGCAAGCTTGGAAATTAATCGATGGTACGCAAATGCTTTCGATTACCGCCAATTTAGGAGATGTAAAAAGCACGATTACACATCCTGCAAGCACGACGCATGGCCGTTTAGCACCTGAAGCTAGATTAGCTGCAGGGATTAAAGATAGCTTAGTGCGTATTTCGGTAGGCTTGGAGAATGTTGAGGATATTAAACGGGATTTATTGCCTGGTTTAGTTACGGAACTGTAGGGCGGGTTAGATTTTTCTAGCGTAACATTTAAACGTAACTCGCAAGCTAGGTGTTTGTGAGGAATATGTGAAGTTATAGTAAGTAATCGTTAAAAATTATTTTAACAAAAGAAAATCAAGAAATTCCAAAATAATCACAGAGGACACAGAGGTTTCATGATAAAAAACTCTGTGCTCTCAGTGTCCTCTGTGGTTAAAATGTTAGATTTTTTATACTTACTTATGCGAATATCCCTGTATTACTCAGGCTTTATACGGGGTTACTTGCTATGTTGTAACGAAGAGAGGAAAAGTATACAATCCTTGTATAGTAGTTTTTACTAATATTCTTAATTTTTAGCGTTCAAACTATTTGCAGGGGGGGGGTATGATTCGAATATTTTTTTACAGTATCTTGTTTGTTCTAGGGTCTACTTATTGTTCGGTATTGAGTGCAAAAAATTCTGAGTTTACTTTTGTGAGTGAGGAAGGGAGTTATCAATACTCGATTGTACAGACAGGTGATAATTACACATTTAAATTTGAGAGAAACCCAGGAGAAGGAAAGTTAAATGCTGGGTATCATGTGCTACAGTCTGTCTATAAAGATGGCACAATTAACAAAAAATATAGTGAAAGTTATATACGGGAAAGGGCGCGGTGTTATGTTTTTGATAGCCGTTTTCATACTTACAGCCTGTGCTTTTTGCCTAATGACTTTAATAAGAAGCAAAAGGATCGTTTTTGGGGGTTTGTTACCCAAGTACCTAATTGGAAGTGGTTGTTAACACGTTTTTTTCTGCCTGTAGCACTGTTGTATGCTTTACTATTTTATGGTGTAAGACGACGAAAAACTAATAATGCTTAAGTATCGTTGTAGGTCGGGTTAGATTGTTATTATAAAAAATTAAAAACCTAACCCGATCAGCTCGCTTGACAGGCGAAATATTAACTAAGTAATAACGGTAGGTTCTACACGTCCCGTACGCTTTTTAATCTCACAAAATTGCTCAGCAAGTTCAATTAATTCAGCAAGCGCATCTTGTGGGTCTTGATTATGCTTGCTGGCATCGGCTTCATATTTTTCCACATAAATACGCAGCGTTGCACCAACAGTCCCCGTGCCGGATAAACGGAAAATAACCCGGGAACCATCCTCAAAACCTATACGTATTCCTTGTTGTGCACTAACGCTATGATCAACGGGGTCGGTATAGCTGAATTCATCAGCATATTTCACGGTATAAGAGCCACACAGTTGACCTGTGAGAGCTGCTAACTGGCTGCGTAAATGATCCATGATGTCATTAGCGATGTCACTTTCTACCGCTTCATAATCATGGCGACTGTAGATGTCGCGGCCATATTCTTGCCAGTGTTCACTAACAATTTGCTTAACGGGTTGTGCTTTTTTAGCAATAATATTTAGCCAAAATAATACCGCCCATAAGCCATCTTTTTCACGCACATGGTTGGAGCCAGTACCAAAGCTTTCTTCGCCACATAAGGTGATTTTATCGGCATCCAATAAATTACCGAAAAATTTCCAGCCGGTAGGTGTTTCAAAGCAAGGTAACTGCATTTTTGCAGCGACACGATCAACCGCTTGACTGGTTGGCATGGAGCGAGCTACACCGCTAATTCCTGAGGCATAACCAGGAATGAGATGAGCATTAGCCGCCATAATCGCTAAACTGTCACTAGGCGTGACAAAAATATTGCTACCTAAAATCATATTGCGATCGCCATCACCATCCGAGGCCGCTGCGAAATCTGGCGCATCAGGCGTAAACATAAGATCCGCTAGTTCTTTTGCGTGAGCTAAATTGGGATCAGGGTGGTGCCCGCCAAAATCCTCTAAAGGGATTTCATTAATAACCGAGCCTGCTGGAGCGCCTAAGATGTCTTGTAAAATACGCGTAGCATAAGGGCCGGTAATCGCGTGCATGGCATCAAAACGCAGGGTTAATTCACCTGAACTAATGACTTGTTTGAGTAAGTCAAAATCAAAGAGTGAGCGCATTAATTCGGCATAATCATCAACGGGATCAATAATGCGAATGGTGATATTTTCTACCTGTTGTTCGCCAATGTTATCTAAGTCTACATCGGGTAAGTCAGCGCTTTTATATTCTGTAATCGTTTTGCTGTAAGCAAAAAAGGCGTCAGTGTATTGCTCGGGAGCGGGGCCGCCGTTACTGATATTGTATTTGATACCAAAATCTTCATCAGGGCCGCCAGGATTATGGCTGGCAGAAAGAATTAAGCCGCCTAATGTTTTATATTTTCTAATCAGGTGTGAAGCGGCTGGCGTTGATAGCAGGCCGCCTTGACCAACAATAAAATCAGTAAAACCATTAGCGACAGCAATTTTTAAGATGATTTGTATCGCATCGCGGTTAAAGTAGCGCCCATCACCGCCAATGACCAGTGTTTTATTGTCACTTTTCTCTAATGAAGAAAAAATAGATTGTACAAAATTGGCTAAATAATGCGCTTGTTGGAATGCTTTGACTTTTTTTCTAAGACCAGAAGTACCTGGCTTTTGGTCGGTATAAGCCTGAGTTTGAATCGTATTTATTTGCATAATAAAACCCTGTAAGATAAATGTCAGTTTCTAAGTATACATCAGCAATTTGGTCATTTATGCGTCATTTACTATTTTTTTTCTGTTGGCTCTTTTGTGTGGCTGCTTATGCTCAAGAAGCAGTCTGGCTGTTAGTCGATACACAGAAAAAAAACATTCAAGTAAAGCAGGGGGATCGTACCTTGGAAATATTCGGAGAAATCTCTTTAGGCAGAAAAGGCGCGGGATATAAGCAAAAGTCGGGCGATAATATCACCCCTTTAGGGAGCTATAAAATAGCTTACACTCATGATAAGAGTCATTTTCGAAAATTTTTTGGACTAAATTATCCGTCAGCGCGAGATGCTGAGTTGGCATTGCAGGCTAAGAGGGTTTCCTATTCAGATTATCAACTAATAACTCAAGCGCACCGTATGGGTCGCTTGCCTCCGCAAGATACTGACTTAGGTGGGCTGTTAGGTATTCATGGTGTGGGTCGGGGCAATAAAAGGGTTCAGGGGATTTTTGACTGGACGCAGGGCTGTGTGGCTGTTTCTAATCAGCAAATTGATAAATTGGCTAAATGGATGTTTTTAGGAATGCGAGTGGAAATAAAATAAATTGGCAGAAAATTCAAAACACGCTAAAATTACGGCTGTATTTATGATCTTGGGTATTTTTCAGCTTCAGTTATTCTGTGCTAATCAATGAACAAGTGGTTAAATTTTTTTTGTTTTTTAAGGAATAATATAAATGATTAAATTATTGAAAGTTTCTGCTGTTGTTTTAGGCGTAAGTTTAATGGCTGGTTGTGCAACTACTTCTGATGTTGCTGAATTACAAGATAACTACGACCAACTTCAAGCTGACTTGAATACAGTTAAAGCACAAACTGCTACTATTTCTACTAAAGCTGACCAAGCTGCAAGTGATGCAAGTGATGCCGCTGCGAATGCAGCTGCTGCAACAGCTGCTGCTAACCGTGCCGCTGATACTGCTGCTGAAACAAACCAGAAATTAGATCGCATGCTTAACAAAGCAATGATGAAATAATTTTAGCGTTTAGTTTTCGCTATACATAAAAAAAGCCGGTTATTTATAACCGGCTTTTTTGTGCCTAAAATTTAGTGGCTTTAGAATTCTGGCATAGTAAATTCAGGGCGCACATAAATTTTAATTGGCGAGCCTTTTTTCTCTATTAAAGCATTTCTTAATGCCTCACCATCAAGTACAGGTAATACGCCTGCATTATTTTGTTCAATTAAATCTAGAGCAATATCCAGTAAATTATCATTTAGGTGAGTTTCTAATGGAGAGTGTACCTCTATATAAAGGGCATCTTGAAACCAGCCTACTTTAACGGCTTGATTAACAATTTTCACCGGTGTTCCGACCTTTATAATAGGGAAAAACTTTTCAATATCTTCAGGATACATGCGTATGCAGCCATGACTGACTTGCATGCCTACGCCGTAAGCTTTATTGGTACTGTGTATTAAGTACCCCGGAATACCTAAACGCATCGCAAATAAGCCTAAAGGGTTGTCAGGGCCAGCAGCAACCACATCAGGTAATGGATCTCCTTTTGCTGCATGCTCTTTTTTGATCGACTCAGGTGGTGTCCAAGTTGGATTTTCCTTTTTAGCAACAATTTTGGTTTGTCCTAATGGTGTTTCCCAGTCTTGTCGTCCTATGCTCATTGGGTAAGTAAGCACGGAAGGAAGTGAATCCTTTTCTGCTTTTGGAAAATAATACATGCGAAATTCAGGCAAATTGAGCACTAAACCTGAGCGCGATGTATCAGGTAATAAGCGCTCACTTTGTAGCTTAATTTGTGTTCCAGCTTTAGGTAGCCAACGGTCTACGTCAGGATTTAAGCGCATAATTTCATTTTGACCTAAGTCAAAACGGCGCGCAATATCCAGTAAGTCTTCATCATCAGTTGCAATGGTTTGTTTATTAAAGCCTTCGTCAAACTCGCGAATCAAGCTATCCTCTGGATTGCTAGGCAAAACAAAGGATAGGCTGAGTACAGCTGGGCTAGCCATAATAAGTAGGCTAGCGAGTGCTGTTTTTGTAGTTAATTGCTTAAGCATTAGCGGAGTTTTCGCCGCCGAAAAGTTCTAGCAAGCGCGGCAAGAATGCGCTGAGTTCTTGTGACATAATCGTAAAATCAACATCAAATTGTTCTTCAGCGCTGTCACTTTCCGTATCGGCCACTTGATCTTGAATGAGTTCTAAGAATTTTAAGCGTTTGATAGACAGGTTTTCATCGACAATAAACGACAAACGGTCAGACCAGCTAACCGCCAATTTAATGACTTGTTTGCCGGTGTCTAAATGGTTCTTGATTTCAGGTGCTGCAAGGTCTTGGCGTTTGCAACGAATAATTCCACCTGCTTCTTCTGGTGAGCGTAATTCACATTCATCTTCAACCAATACATCAGCCGGAGTTTCATTTGTTAGTAACCATTGAGTCATGGTGCTAACAGGTTTTTCTTTTGTGCTGACTGGAACTAATGGTAAAGAGCCTAGGTTTTTACGTAAATAACTGATTAAATCTTCCGCTTTTTTTGCTGATGCCGCGTCGACAATTAGCCAGCCGCCTTTAGGATCAATATAAGCAAAAGTTTTTTTAGAAAATGAAAAAGCGCGAGGTAAAAGTTCGAAGATAATTTCGTCTTTAATGTCGGTGCGCTCTTTTTTGGAGAGTTTGCGTGCTTCTTGCTCTTCTTTAGTTACAATTTTATCTGCAACCATTTCATTGATAACGCTGCTTGGAAGTACTTTTTCTTCTTTAGTGGCGCACAGCATTATAAATCCATTTGATTGATGAATAAGCTGGTCTGAACCGCGGCCTAGAGGAGATGTCCAGCCATAACTAAATTCTTCGTGTCCAGCACAAGGCTTAAAGCGCATGCTGTCCATTTTTTCTTCAAGCTCAGTGGGTGATAAAGTAAAGACTTCGGTTAAACGATAAATAGCTAGATTTTTAAACCACATAGTTTAGTAATAAATAAAATAAAATAGGAAAGGACGTGCGTGCTACGATTAGTAAATTAAATAGGATAGTAGATAATTCAATAAAGGGTGAGCATTATCGCAAAAAATAGGGCTAAAATCAGTAATTATTGGAAGTGTTTGAGGTGCTATAGTTATACTAATCCTAATAGCTTTAGACTTAAACTCATATCGCCAAGAGAAACCGTCATTCCTGTATGCTACCCAGTCATGCGTGGGCACAAGCTTTAGCAGGAACCTATAGTGTATGCATGGTTCCCGATTAAAGATTTCGGGAATGACGGCTATTACAGTGATTATTTATTGGGATTGGTATTAGTTATTTATCTGTGTGGCAAATGGCAATGATTCAAGGGTTTAATTTGTTAGGTAATGATCAGGCGCACACGCTTATTTTAGGTAGTATGCCAAGTGTTACTTCTTTAGCTAAGCAGCAATATTATGCGCACCCTAGAAATGCTTTTTGGCCTATTATTGCCGCACTTTTTAATCAAGGAGTAGCCTTAGATTATCAGCAGGGGCAGCAAATATTGATAGAGCAAAAGATTGCTGTTTGGGATGTGTTAAAATCTTGCACAAGGCAAGGTAGCTTAGATTCAGAGATCGAGAAAAACTCGATTACGGCCAATGATTTTGTAGATTTTTTTGATGTCTATCAAGGGATTGGTCGGGTGTTTTTTAATGGTGGTACGGCTGAAAGTCTTTATAAAAAACATGTGTGGTGTGCATTGCCAGTATCGAATCAGACTTTAAACTATATCAAATTACCTTCGACTAGCCCCGCTTTTGCAGCAATGAGTTATGCAGATAAATTAGCTGCATGGGCGGCCATAAAAGGCATGGCTGAATAACGGGCTGTTACTGTACCTATTAACTTTTACAGAATGAGTGAATGATGAAAATAAGTTTTTTAGCCTCGCATGGCGGTAGTTCTGCTAGGAAAATTATTACTGCAATTAAAGAGCAGGAATTAAAAGGTTTTGAAATAGGGTTGTTAATTACCAATAATAAAACAACAGCTATCTACCCTTGGTGTTTGGAAAATGGCATTGAAGTATTACATATTAGTGGCAAAACACATCCTGATAATGAAGATCAGGCAATTAAAGATGCCTTAGCTTCGGTAGCTACTGATATTGTGGTTTTATCAGGCTATATGAAAAAAATTGGCACTCAAACTTTGCAGGCATTCAATAATAAAATACTCAATATACATCCCTCACTTTTGCCTAAGCATGGTGGCCATAAAATGTATGGGGACTTTGTTCATGCAGCGGTATTAGAAGCGGGTGAGGAAGTAAGTGGAGCATCGGTGCAAGTGATTGATGCAAGCTACGATACCGGACCAGTTTTATTGCAGCAGGAAGTATCTGTTTTAGCAGGTGATACTGTAGACAGCCTAGGCGCACGGGTAAGGGCAGTTGAAGGTGAATTGTATATTAATGCGCTGAAAAAGTGGCAAGCTAATAATTTTTTTGTTTAAGCAATATGACTGAAAAATCCAGAGTTAATATTCAAGAGACCGGTTTAGTTGTTGGGTTAGGTAAGAGTAAGCGTTTGGCAGCTATGCGTCAGTCGATAGAGTCGAAGGTTAATGTCGAGCCGCTTAAGACCAAGGTTAAGCTTAGTGCTCATAAAAATGAAACGGCAATACAACAAGCTAGAGCATTAATTACCCAGAAAATAGCTGAAATCAAAGCGACCTATCCGCAAGGTCGGCAGAATAAATTGTTTGCTTTGCGCTATGGCAGTGAAGATAAACTGAACCAACTGTCATTGAAGCAATTGTTTAGTTTATTAAAGATGACAGAGTATTTGGCGAAAGATATTTCTGATGTGATGTTTTTAGAAGGCAGTGAATAACCGACGGGGACCACTTGGTCCATTACACAAAGACATATAGGCCATGCTTATCTGTACATTGATTTAGAGTGACAGTTAAAATGCTAACTAAGACTGTTAAAAAACAATAATTCGACAGGAGTGAAAATCATGATTTATGCCGCACCGAACCAAGCTGATAGCAAAGTTGATTTTAAAACGCGTTATGGGAATTTTATTGGAGGGGAATGGATTCCGCCGGTAAAAGGACAATATTTTGAGAATATAAGTCCCGTGAATGGTTGGGTTTTTTGTGAGATTCCTCGCTCTACCGAAGAAGATATAGAATTGGCTTTAGATGCAGCGCATCAGGCTAAAGAAGCTTGGGGAAAAACTTCAGTCACTGCAAGGTCGAATATCTTATTAAAAATTGCAGATCGTATCGAAGCAAATCTGGAAAAATTAGCGGTAGCAGAAACTTGGGATAATGGTAAAGCGGTACGCGAAACGTTAGCCGCTGATGTGCCTTTATGTGCGGATCATTTTCGTTATTTTGCGGGTTGCATTCGTGCTCAAGAAGGTTCGATTGGTGAAATTGATGAAAATACCGTGGCTTATCATTTTCATGAGCCGTTGGGTGTGGTTGGGCAAATTATTCCGTGGAATTTCCCTTTGTTAATGGCTTGTTGGAAATTAGCGCCTGCTTTAGCGGCGGGTAACTGTGTCGTTATGAAGCCTGCTGAACAAACGCCAGCGTCTATTTTAGTATTAATGGAAGTGATGGGGGATTTATTGCCGGCAGGCGTTTTAAATGTTGTTAATGGTTATGGTGCTGAAGCAGGTCAGGCACTAGCAACCAGCACGCGTATTGCTAAAATTGCGTTTACGGGTTCAACGCCAGTGGGTGCGCATATTTTAAAATGTGCGGCAGAAAATGTCATTCCTTCCACTGTAGAATTGGGTGGTAAATCGCCTAATATCTTCTTCGAGGATGTTTTAGACCAAGAAGATGAATTTGTTAGTAAAGCCGTTGAAGGCGCGGTACTAGCCTTTTTTAATCAGGGCGAAGTGTGTACTTGTCCATCGCGATTATTAGTTCAAGAATCTATTTACGAAGCGTTTATGGTAAAAGTGATTGAACGTGTGCAGCAGATTAAACGCGGTAATCCACTCGATACTGAAACTATGGTCGGTGCACAGGCATCAAAAGAGCAATTTGATAAAATCTTAAGCTATGTCGCGATTGGTCAAGATGAAGGGGCTGAATTACTGATCGGTGGCGATGTTGAAGTGCTGGCAGGTGAGTTTGGTGAAGGTTACTATATTCAGCCGACGATTATGCACGGGCATAATAAGATGCGTATTTTTCAGGAAGAAATTTTTGGGCCTTTTGTTTCAGTCACTACCTTTAAAGATGAAGCTGAAGCGCTGGAAATTGCTAATGATACTGAATTTGGTTTAGGCGCTGGTTTATGGACGCGCGATACCAATCGTGCTTATCGAATGGGGCGCGGCATTCAGGCGGGGCGTGTTTGGGTGAATTGTTATCACCATTACCCTGCGCATGCGGCTTTTGGTGGTTATAAAAAATCGGGGGTCGGGCGGGAAAACCATAAAATGATGCTCGATCATTATCAACAGACTAAGAATATGTTGGTTAGTTATGATATTAACCCATTGGGTTTTTTCTAAATTAAAGAAGTCTGGTTCCTATGCTCTGCGTGGGAACTGGTAGATAACGCTTAGCGTTTCGTGACGCAGAGCATCACAAAATGCATTCCCACGCGGAGCGTGGGAACGAGGGAATAGTATATGTCGAATCATCACACCTACGAACATCAAAGCTACCCGGTTAAACCTGAAATTGCGCAAAACGCGCATATCAATAATGAGCAATATCTGGCTTTATATCAGCAATCCATTGAACAGCCTGAAATCTTTTGGGCAGAGCAAGCGGAGAATTTTTTAGATTGGCACAAGCCTTGGGATAAAGTTATGGAGTATGACTATCCTAAAGGGGAAATTAAGTGGTTTGAAGGAGGCAAGCTTAATGTCAGTGTGAACTGCCTTGATAGACATTTAGCCTCACGTGGCGATCAAGTTGCTTTAATTTGGGAGGGTGATGATCCTGCTAATGATAAGAAAATGACATACCGCGAATTACATCAAGAAGTTTGTCGGTTTGCCAATGTTTTAAAAGCACAGGGCGTGCAAAAAGGCGATCGGGTGTGTATTTATTTACCGATGATTATTGAATCTGCGGCCGTTATTTTAGCGTGTACACGTATTGGCGCAGTGCATTCGATTGTTTTCGGTGGTTTTTCCGCAGAAGCTTTAAAAGATCGGATTAATGATTCTGATTGTAAGTTAGTCGTCTGTGCGGATGAAGGTTATCGTGGTGGTAAAATCATTCCTATAAAAGCAACAGTTGATAAAGCAGTGGCGTCCTGCCCTTGCGTGCAAAGTGTTGTGGTGATTAAAAACAGTGGCAATACAGTCGCGTGGAATGATGCGCGCGATGTTTGGTATCAGCAAGCGATGTCAGAAGTATCGGCTGATTGTGAACCTGAATGGATGGATGCCGAAGACCCCTTATTTATTTTATATACCTCGGGATCTACAGGACAACCTAAAGGTTTATTGCATACTACGGGTGGTTATTTGCTTTATGCCGCGATCACGCATAAATATATCTTCGATTATCAAGAGGGTGAAATTTATTGGTGTACCGCAGATATAGGCTGGATTACGGGTCATACTTATATGATTTACGGGCCTTTATGTAATGGCGCGACCACTTTATTATTTGAAGGTGTGCCGACTTATCCCGATGCCAGCCGTTTTTGGCAGGTGGTGGATAAACATCAAGTGAATATTTTCTATACCGCACCAACGGCACTGAGAGCATTAATGGCGCAAGGCGATCAATACTTAGAAAATACCGATCGTAGTAGTTTACGCGTCTTGGGTTCGGTGGGTGAGCCTATCAACCCAGAAGCATGGGAATGGTATTATGAATTGGTCGGTAAGGAGAGTTGTCCGATTGTCGATACTTGGTGGCAGACTGAAACGGGCGGTATTTTAATTACGCCATTGCCGGGTGCGACTGAATTAATACCTAGTTCAGCAACGCGTCCTTTCTTTGGTGTTAAGCCGGCCATTTTAAGTAATGAAGGTCAGGTGATTGACGATGGCTCGGAAGGTGTCTTAGTATTAGAGCGTCCTTGGCCTGGTCAAGCGCGTAGTATTTACGGCGACCATCAGCGTTTTATTGATACCTATTTTAAAAATTATCCTGGTTATTATTTTACCGGTGATGGCGCACGATGCGATGAACGCGGTTATTACTGGATTACTGGGCGTGTGGATGATGTTATTAATGTTTCTGGGCATCGTATGGGTACGGCAGAAGTCGAATCAGCCATTGATGAGCATCCCTTAGTCGCTGAGTCTGCGGTTGTTGGTTATCCGCATGATATTAAAGGGCAGGGGATTTATGCTTATGTGACTTTGCATGTGGGTATTGAAGGTACTGAGGCATTAAAAAAAGAACTGGTTGATTTGGTGCGTGCGGATATTGGCCCGATTGCGAGCCCTGATTTAATTCAATGGTCTGCGCAGTTGCCTAAAACCCGTTCGGGTAAAATTATGCGCCGAATTTTGCGCAAGATTGCGGCGAATGAAGTGGATACTTTAGGCGACACCTCAACTCTAGCAGATCCAGAAGTAGTGCAAAGTATTATTGATAATCGGCTTAATAGCTGATGTTACGAAGTTTTAATATTGAATATGCGGGTATTTGTGGGAGGGGCTTTTAGCCGCGACTTGTATGAAATCGCGGCTAAAAGCCCCTCCCACAATATTATTCCTTTATTGTTTCAATCGCTCTAGCATTGGTAATGCAGAGTCAGTTGTAATGCTAGAATTTTATAGGGCATGCGTAACATTAGTTATTAACGTGCAAGCTTTTGTTATACTTATCTCAGATAATTCCCCTTACTTTTCGGCCTAGTAATTACTTAAGGATTTTGTAATTGAAAATGATTAGAAATGTGTTGATAGGCAATATACTGCTAGTTATTTGCTATTTTATTGCTGGACAGCTTACACTTACTTTGTCTTTGCCACCTAGTGGTGCAACTCCCTTATGGGCTCCGGCTGGCATAGCTTTAGGTGCTGTCTTAATTTGGGGTTACCGATTATTACCCGGTGTATTTTTGGCGGATTTTCTTGTTGCCGTAGGCTTAATTGGTCTGGATGATAATACCGCGATTGCGCTATGTGTCATTATTGGCGGGCAAGCAATGTTTCATGCTTGGCTAGGAAAGTATCTATTAGTTAAATTTAAACTGTGGCCAACATTATTAGTTCATGATCGAGATATTCTTAAGTTTTTTCTGGTAGCAGGAGTTGTTGCCTCATTTTTTCCTGCTTTATTGTCCGTTGCCGCTGATTTGTTCTTAGGTGTTTTGAATGCAGATACTTGGTTAGACTCTTTAGTTGTTTGGTGGGTAGGTAGTGCATTAGGTATTGTTGTCTTTACCCCAATCACCCTGATTTTATTCGCTAAACCTAAATTAAATTGGCGTAATCGAGTGGGTTCGGTTGTTGTGCCAATGCTGGCATTATTTTTAGCCTTACTCTTTGTTTTGCAATACGCTCGGAAATCCGAGGAAAGTCAGGTATTAAATCGGTTTGAAGCAAATGCTGAAATGGCGCATATTATGATTAAAGGTGAATTAGAAGAGCATGAAACCTTATTGCGATCAATGCGTGCTTATTTTCAGAATAATATGCAGTTGAATCAAAAAGATTTTGATCATTACATAGCTCAGTTTCCAGATTATCGAGAGAATATTTATGCAGTAGCATGGGCGGAGTATTTGCCTAATGAGAACCGTTTGGACTATGAGCGGTTGCATGGCGATATTGTTGAGCTAGATAGTCAAGGCGAGGTTATACGTGCTACGCAGCGTGAGGGATATTTTGCCATTAAATATTCACAAGTTCCCGTGGAATATGTATCTGCTCTTAAGGAACGGGATGCCGTTAATAATTTTGATCTATGTTTTGGTGTTGAACGTGGCGCTTTATGTGAATACATGCAACGTGTTAAATCTTCCATTATTATGCCGCCGATATTAGAGGAGCTTCAGGCTCAGCCAGGCAAGCGATTTGTTCGTGTATTGCCGGTCTTTTCGGGTGATAGTATGGTCGCTTTAGCGGCACATATGTACACTTATGATCATTTGTTTGGTCAGTTATTAAATTCCTTTGATAAGCAGTGGTTAGATTTACAAATTACTGATATTACAGGGGAGCCTACTACAATTTTATTTAATAGCGCTAAAAATCAAAAGCGGCCAGAGGTTTTTGGGTATCAAGATTTAGTGGTAAATAAAGTGCTACATATAGGAGAGAGGCAATGGCAATTTAGTTATCACCCTTCTCCTGAGTTTGCCGGGCAGTACTCTTCGTGGCTATTCTATTGGTTGATTACGGCGAGCTTTTTTGTCTTAAGTTTGACGGGAGCTTTTCTGTTAAATATTGCAGGGCGTGAGCAGCGCATTAAGCAAGAAGTGGCAGATAAGACTGATGAAATAAGTAAACAATCTCAATTGCTCAATGAAAGTGAACGTAAATTTCGGCGTTTAGTAGAGGGCGTTAGAGATGACTATATTATGTACGCGCATGATGTGGAAGGTGTATTTACTTATGTAAGCCCTTCTATTGAAACCATATTAGGATATACCCCTAAAGAGTTTTTAGCCCATTATACGACTTACCTGCCTAATACCAAATTGAATCATCTGGCTCAAGCGTATACTGAGCGGTCGATTAAGGGTGAGGCAGTTCCCCCTTACGAGCTTGAAATATTACATAAAAATGGAGGGCTGCATACTTTACGTATTGTTGAAACACCCCTATTCAATAAAAAAGGAAAAGTAATCGCGGTTGAAGGGATTTCTCAGGATATTACCCTCACTAAAGCCGCTAGGCTCAAAATGGAGAAACTTTCTTTGGTGGTGACGCATAGCCCAAATGGAGTGGTAATAACCAATAAAGAAGGTATTGTTGAATATGTGAATCCAAAATTTACTGAGATCACGGGCTATAGCAGCGATGAAATTAAGGGTAAGTGGCCGAGTATGGTTAGTTCGGGGCATACCCCTGTGAGTGTTTATAAAGATTTATGGGGCACCTTGCTGGCAGGTAATGAGTGGCGCGGGGAATTGCAGAATCGTAAGAAAAATGGGGAGTTATTTTGGGCCAGTGAACATATTTGCCCCATGTTTGATGAGTCGGGAAATATCACGCATTTTGTCGCCATTCAAGAAGATGTAACCGAAGCGAAGCGCATACGTGAAGAGACTAATTATCAGGCTAGCCATGATTTATTAACCGGTTTGGTTAATCGGCGGGAATTTGAGGGGCGCTTAAAGCGAGTGGTTGACTCAGCTAAGCGAGAAAGGGATTCGCATGCGCTTTGCTTTCTTGATTTGGATCAGTTTAAAGTGGTTAATGATACTTGCGGTCATGTGGCGGGTGATGAATTATTGCGTCAAGTGGGCAGCTTAATGCAAGAAAATATCCGTTCGCGTGATACTTTAGCGCGTTTAGGGGGGGATGAATTTTCTATTTTGATGGAGCATTGCGGTATTGTTCAAGCTAATCAAGCGGCTGAGCATGTTATTCGTGCACTGGAGGGCTTTCGGTTTCATTGGGAAGAGCATACTTTTACCATTGGCGTTAGTATCGGTTTAGCGATTATTGATCAACACACTAAAGATAGCCAAGAAATTCTAAGTCAAGTGGATAGCGCGTGTTATGCCGCAAAAGATGCAGGGCGTAATCGAATTGAAGTGCATACGGAAAATAGCGAACGTTTGAAACAGCGTAAAGGCGAGATTAAATGGAGTAGTGAAATTAGTGATGCGCTAGATAATGACCGGTTTTTGCTTTATGTACAGCCCATTGTGCCCATGTTAAATAACAAGCTTAAAATGGGTTACGAGGTGTTGTTGCGATTGAAAATGCAGGATGGGACAATTACCCCACCGGGTGCTTTTTTACCTGCTGCCGAGCGCTATAATTCAGCAACACGTATTGATCGTTGGGTGGTGCAGCATACCTTGCAATGGCTAAGTTGTCATGCTGATCAAATACAGCATATTGGATCAATTGCTATTAACTTATCCGGTCAATCTTTAGGTGATCAGGCGGTACTTGACTATATTACTCAACAATTTGAAAGTAGTGATGTTCCCACTGAGAAAATTAAGTTTGAAATTACTGAGACGGCAGCGGTAGCGAATTTGCAGGATGCTACGGTATTTATGAAAACGTTATCTAAGTTTGGCTGTCAATTTTCTTTGGATGATTTTGGCAGCGGCCTTTCTTCCTTTGCTTATTTGAAAAACTTACAAGTTGATGTATTAAAGATTGACGGCATGTTTGTAAAAGATATGCTGGATGACCCGATTGATTATGAAATGGTGAAATCAATTAATCAGATTGGTCATGTTATGGGTTTAGAAACCATTGCTGAGTTTGTAGAAAATGATCAGATTTTAGAAAAGTTACGTGAAATTGGTGTTGATTATGCTCAGGGTTATCATCTTGGCAAGCCAATGCCGATTGCGAATATTTTGAATAATAATAAAAATTAATATGCACTATCACGGTATTACCAAGAAAATTGTTGAACGTCCTCTTTTAGGTAGGCAAACGAGTCTTACTGAAATAAATCCCGTGCTTAAGCGTATCTATTTGGCGCGCGGCATTAAATCAGATACTGAATTACAGTATGGTTTGGCACAACTCCCTTCGCCTTGGCTACTAACGGGAATGGAAGAAATGGTCACCTATCTGATTGCTGCGCTTGATTTGCAGAAGAAGATTGTGATTGTTGCTGATTTTGATGCGGATGGTGCGACCAGTTGTGCTGTGGCTATGTTAGGGTTGCAATTATTAGGCTTTAAGCATGTAGACTTTATTGTGCCTAATCGTTTTGAGTATGGTTATGGCTTAACGCCAGAAATTACTGAGCTCGTGATTGCTAAGCAAGCGGATGTGTTAATTACCGTGGATAACGGCATCTCTAGCCTGGCGGGAGTAGAGGTGGCGAAAAAAGCGGGTATGCAAGTACTCGTGACCGATCATCATTTACCTGGCGAGCAATTACCTGTTGCTGATGCCATTGTAAATCCTAATTTACCCGATGATGAATTTCCAAGTAGAGCTTTGGCGGGGGTTGGGGTGATGTTTTATGTGCTGATGGCATTGCGTAGTCGGTTGCGTGAGCAAGGTTGGTATATTAAGAATAAAATAACTGAACCCAATTTAGCGCAATTATTAGATCTAGTGGCTTTAGGGACGGTTGCGGATGTTGTTGCTTTAGATCAAGTGAATCGAATTTTAGTGCATCAAGGTTTGTTGCGTATGCGTTCTGGTAAAGGGCATGCAGGCATTAAAGCGCTAGTGGAAATAGCTGGCCGTAATTTGCATAGCTTAGCTTCTTCGGATTTAGGTTTTGCCATTGGTCCTCGATTAAATGCAGCGGGACGCATGGATGATATGAGTGTCGGTATTCAATGCTTGATGTCTGATGATGCTGTGCTAGCCAAAAATCTAGCGCTGAAAATGGATGAGTTGAATAGTGATCGGCGCGAAGTCGAAGGACAAATGAAGCAGGAGGCGATGTCCTTATTAAAAGAAATGAAAGCTTTTGATGCGCAGCATTTAGCCGCAGGTGTCTGTATTTACAATGAGGATTGGCATCAGGGGGTTATTGGGATTTTGGCATCAAGGATTAAAGACCGTTTAAATCGCCCCGTGATTGCTTTTGCTAATGCGGATAACGGTGAAATTAAAGGTTCAGCGCGCTCTATTCCTGGAGTTCATATTCGTGATGTGCTTAGTGATATTGCTGTTGCTCACCCTAAAGTGCTGACTAAGTTTGGTGGCCATGCCATGGCGGCTGGTTTAAGCATACAGTTGCATGATTACCCGGTGTTTATGCTGGCTTTTGATAAAGCGGTTAAACAGCGTTTAGTAGATGTTGATTTGGACCAGAAAGTGTATAGCGATGGTGAATTGACGGAAGCGGAAATGACGCTAGGCTTTTGTGAGCTATTAAAAAGCGCTGGCCCGTGGGGACAAGAATTTCCTGAGCCATTATTTCATGGTGTATTTGATGTCGTGCAGTCGCGCATTGTTGGTCAGCAGCATTTGAAATTAGTATTGCGTCAACCCGAAAAGGAATTACTGATTGATGGGATTGCTTTTTTTGTTGAGCGGCCGGAGTACTGGCTAGGGTTACGCCAAGTTAAAATTGCTTATAAATTAGATATTAATGAATACAATGGTCAGCGGAGTATTCAGTTTATTATTGATTATATTGAGAAGCTAGCCTAGAGGAAGGCTGTGATAAAAGCTAAGCGAGGGAGAAGATGCAAGCATAGCCCCTGTATTGCTTAAAGGGGCTATTGCTTGTTACTTTATACGAACTGAATTAACGGCGGTTCGATTTAGGCGATTCAAAGCCTACTCTTAACGAGTTTCCGTTAAAATTTTTGCCATCTAAGCCTGCAATAGCAGCGCGAGATTCATGACCTTCCATGCCGATAAAGCCAAATCCTTTGCATTCATCAGTAAAAATATCAGTGATAAGTTCAGATGAGCGCACTGTGCCAAACTGAGCAAATAGGGCTTCAAATTCTTTTACAGTGGTGTTTGAGGGTAAATTGCCAACAAATAGCCTTTTCAATAGTGTTCCTCTTCTAGCGGTGATGATTTCATAGTAGCTACAAAAAAAGAACCCCGCCTAAGCGAGGTTCCATTTATTCGGTAAACCGATTAGGTCGAACTTAAGATGCTACAACGCTAGTTGCTTGAGGACCTTTAGGGCCGTTTTCTACATCATAAGTAACTGCTTGACCTTCGTTCAAAGTTTTGAAGCCAGTTCCTTGAATCGCGCTGAAATGTACAAATACATCTGCACCGCCATCATCTTGAGAAATAAAACCAAAACCTTTGGACTCGTTAAACCATTTTATAGTGCCTGTAGCCATAGAACTTAATACCTAAAAAATTAAAAAATTAAAGTGTTGTATACAGATGATGAAAGAGGGAAACTCAGAAAATATGCGAGGAAAGAAACTTTTTACTACCAATAACAAAATCTGTAACGCCTCTCACTATAGGGTAATCGACAAAGTTTTTCCACAAATTTAAAATATATTATTAAGTATAGGCAGTAAACAGTAATTTAAAAGTAATGATATGAATACGTAGGATTCTTTTTGGTGTTGATATAACTTATTGTAATGTATCGCTATTTGTATTTTTTTTTGTTCTTTTTAGGTTGTGTATAGGCATCTATTTTTATGTGAAAATTATAGTTTTTTAGGTTTATATTAGGCCTTTATTGACCTGAAAAACTGAGTATTTGTGTGCAAGTGAATATTAGCGGTCAACATAGTCAATTATGTGTGTATTTTTATGGCAATAACTTACTTACAAAATCGGTGGCTTGAGGAAATAAAAGGTGCATATCATAGATAAAGGCAATTAAAAATGCATTAGATAAAAGTTTTTTAGGCCAACGTAACCAAATTGGAAGTGGACGTTCATTTTGTTTTTTAGAGAAGAATGCCCTCAACCAGTAAAGCCATGTTGGGATGGGGGATACTTCATTTATAGGCGTAGTTAATATGGCTGGCTTCCATGACAAGCCTAAAGCAGAAAGCATTTCTTGCCTGATTTGCTCGGCATAACTTTGTCCTTCCAAGCTATCTCCAACCTCTATCTTTTTACCATCACGGGTAATAAGTTTGAGGCAAAACCAAACTTTAGTTGTATTTCCAGACGTTGATGAGCCGTTCTTTTCGACGGTTATATCGACAATATCCTTAGCTTCTATTTTTTCTTCTAGCAAAAATCCAAAGGTGCGTTGTTGTTTGCTAACACCCATTAAGTTGACTTCAGTGCTAAGGCTATTGGCAATTAAAAAGAGCCCTAGAAGAAAGATTATCAAAGCAGTCAAGTAAGCTAAAAAAGTCATTAAGCTTGTTGTTGTGGGTAAAGAATTCTGGAAGCCAGCAAAGAAATAATGAGCAAATATGGCAAAAAAAGCACCTATAAGGATTAAAGCAAAAGCAAGGACTTTAGCGCGGCCATAACCATAGTGAAACTTAGTACCATTAGTAGTTTTTGTGATTTCTGGAATACTTCCTACTTCGGTATCTCGGTGCTCAATAATGGTTGATGCCTTTGCCTGAATACGGCTATTTGAAGCTATTGCATCTTGATCAGCTGCTGTCAGTGGTAACTCAAATGCGCGATCATAATCAATCCCTGGTAAGGGAATACGTATATTTAATCTCCATAAATGATAGTCATTACTTTTTTCTTCGCTTGCGGGTAAGTTGGCTGGAGGGTTAAATGCAAAATTTAAACGGATACTTCGGCGATAATTGTCTGGTTTTAGAGTTAAGCGGTCCTGCCATATGGCCTCTTCACGCGTGCTATGTTTACCATCGTGACTGCGGGATATATAGTGGCGTATACAGCTTAGACTAAGGATGGCTTGTGGTGCATTTTTTGCTGGTATCGGTAAATCAATATAACCTGCGCATAGACCGCCGACTTGAGCGGGGAAAGGGTTTAAGGTGATTGGGGTTTTGCCGAATTTATGCCAAGCTAAGGTTTCCCTGATGGCGATAACAATGATCCATAAGCCAATAAAAGGAAATAGCGCAAAAAAGTAAAAAATGGGGTTGGCCTCGAATGCTTTTAATATATTGTCACCGCCTTTAATGATGGCAAACCAAGTCATGGCATTCCAAATTATGGCAAATAGCCAGTGAAGCCAATATTGCTTAGCTGATTGGGAAAGTATCTGATTACTGGTAATATTGGGCATACTTTTTAACCTATTACTTAATTAGCGGCAAAATATAATGCCAACCTAGATTAAGTAATAGACACTTTATTTTTATAATGCAACCTAAACTTGATCAATTAAATTTCGATAACCGTTTTATACAAGAATTACCTGCCGATAAGACCACAGGGCATACGCCTAGACGGCAAGTTGAAGAGGCTTGTTATTCATTAGTCTCACCTACGTCTGTTAGCAGTCCGAAATTAGTTGCACATGCTCAAGAAGTAGCTGAGTTGTTTGATCTGTCAGAAACGGACTGTTTGAGTGATTATTTTACTCAAGTGTTTTCTGGTAGCCAAAAAGCAAAGGGAATGGAGCCTTATGCGATGTGTTATGGCGGGCATCAATTCGGTCATTGGGCGGGGCAATTGGGTGATGGTCGAGCGATTAATCTCGGAGAAGTGATTAATCAAAAAGGCCAGCGTTGGGCTTTGCAACTAAAAGGTGCGGGATTAACGCCGTATTCGCGTACTGCGGATGGATTAGCCGTGTTGCGTTCTTCTGTACGCGAGTTTTTATGCAGCGAAGCCATGTTTCATTTAGGGGTGCCTACCACTCGCGCTTTAAGTTTGGTGACGACAGGTGAGCAAGTCGTACGTGATATGTTTTATGATGGTAATCCACGTGCTGAATTGGGTGCAGTTGTTTGTCGGGTTGCGCCTTCATTTGTGCGCTTTGGTAGTTTCGAAATTCATTCAGCACGACAAAATATAGAGCTGTTGCGTGAGTTAGTAGATTACACGATTCGTACCGATTTTCCGCATTTAGGTGAGCCGAGCACTGACGTCTATCAAGCTTGGTTTCATGAAGTGTGTGCTAAAACGGCTGAAATGATTGTCCACTGGCAGCGTGTTGGTTTTGTTCATGGTGTGATGAATACCGATAATATGTCGATTTTAGGTTTAACGATTGATTATGGTCCGTATGGCTGGCTAGATAATTATGATCCTGATTGGACGCCCAATACCACGGATAGAGAACATCGACGCTATCGTTTTGGTAACCAACCGCAAATTGCAGCCTGGAATCTAACTCAATTAGCTAATGCAATTTATCCATTGATTGAGCAAGTCGAGCCTTTGCAGGAAGGTCTGAATATTTACAGTAAAACTTTTATTGAAGGCTATCAGGAAATGATGGCCGAGAAGTTAGGTTTGCAAGTTTATGATGCGCAAACAGATAAAGCGCTGATTGATGATTTAGTTAAAGTATTAGTTTTAGCGGAAACCGATATGACCATTTTTTATCGTTTGTTAGCTGATATTTCAACGGAAACTGAGTTAAGTGATACAGGTTTACTGATTCAGTTATCTGCGGCTTATTATCAGCCTGAGCAATTAACTGAGGCGGTTAAGACGGAGATTATTGCTTGGTTACGTCGTTATGTTGCTCGAGTACAGCAAGATAAGAGTGATGATTCAAGTCGAAAACTAGCGATGAATGCAGTCAATCCAAAGTATGTATTACGCAATTATTTAGCGCAGTTGGCTATAGATAAGGCGGAGCAGGGTGATCAAAGTATGGTGCAAGAATTGTTGGAAGTATTACGTCATCCTTATGATGAGCAGCCTGAACACCAAGCTTGGGCTGAGAAGCGACCTGATTGGGCGCGAACTAAAGCGGGTTGTTCAATGTTATCGTGCAGCTCTTGAGGTAAGGTAAAAATGACAGAAACCACGATGCACGTTGCCCAAGGGCGTTTTCAAGTATTGCGCTTTCCAGTAGAAAAGAATGAAAAATTACAAGCTTGGGATGCAGCAGATGAATATTTATTACAGAATGTAGCGGAAAAATTAGATTTAGAGGATCAACCTAGCGTGTTGATTATTAATGATAGCTTTGGCGCTTTAGTCGTGGCTTTAAGTGCGTACAAGCCTTGCGCCGTGTCTGACTCGTTTATATCGCAAGCCGCAACTCGTAATAATTTAGCGCTAAATGAAATAGACCTTACTGCTGTGCGCTTGTTTGATAGCCTGAAACTGCCGCAAGATAAGTTTGATTTTATTTTAATTAAAGCACCTAAAACATTGGCGTTTTTAGAGGATATGCTAATACGCTTGCAAGGTAATTTAACGGTGAATACTCAAGTGATTGTCGCTGGCATGGTCAAGCATTTATCGGCTTCTGTGTGGCAGTTGATGGCGCGTTATATAGGAGTAACAACGCCTTCTAAAGCGGTTAAAAAAGCGCGTTTAATTTATGCGCAAGTTGATGTAGATAGAATTGCTTCGGTTAATCCTTATCCTGTTTATTATCCGCTGGAAAATACGACTTATCAGATTTGTAATCATGCCAATATTTTCTCGCATAAAAATTTAGATATTGGTACGCGTTTTTTCTTAGAACATTTACCGCAAGATAATAAATATCAACAAGTGGTCGATTTAGGCTGTGGTAATGGCGTGGTAGGGCTGATGTTTTCTGAGAAAAACCCTAATGCACAGCTGTATTTTGTTGATGAATCTTTTATGGCCGTTGCATCCGCAGAAGAAAACTTTAAGCAGGCCGTGACAACTGTTAATGCTAGTTTTCAGGCGGGAGATGCTTTAACTGATTTTGAAGATAAATCAATGGATTTAATTTTGTGTAATCCCCCCTTTCATCAGCAAAATACGATAGGTGGGCATATTGCTTTGCGCATGTTTGAGCAATCTAAAAACGTTTTAAAACCGAGCGGTGAATTATGGGTGATTGGTAATCGTCATTTGGGTTATCACGCCAGTCTTAAAAAGTTTTTTTCTAAAGTTGAAGTTATGGTATCTAATGCAAAATTTGTCATTATTAAGGCCTCCAACTCATAGTAAAAGGAAATTCAGGCGTGAATAAATACAGCAGAGCACAACTGATAAACATACCTAATGATGCGCTTAAGTATCTCACACTGAAAAGTTTAAAGGCCGTGCCAAATGAGCGTTTCAGCTGTACATTACCTAGATCTACACTAAACAATTCATCGAGCAGTAAGTGAACAATAAAGCCAAAACCAATAAAAAGTCCGCTAAGCCACGCAAAAATAATGCCTGTATTCAGTAAGTAGTAAACGCTAAAAGTCGTCAGTAAAGTAAATAAAACAGCACATAAAATTGAGTGAAAAGCACCGCGATGTACAGTTGCCTTTTTAAATAGAGCTAGGATCGGATAGCGCACTAGAAAAAAGGTGCAGCTAGCAATAATAAACACGTGCTGCACTTTATACTGGCCATGATAAGCAAGGATGGCGAGCATGGAAATAAGCGTTGCTAGTGAGGTGAACAGTATTTTTAGTGGGCTTGAGTTATCTGAATCGATATCAGGCAGTAATCCGCCTATCGTGCCTAAAAAAATAAACCAAGGAATATCAAATAAGTCTATGAAATTTGTATTGAATAAAGTGGCAGCGGCAAAGCTGCTTGCACTAGCGGCAACGAAAAGGTGAGTATTAAAGTTCGCCATATAAGGTGTTTGAGTCGAAGGGCAACCGACTATCATAGCAATTTTTCTAGGAGTCGTTGAGTGCGCTGCGTTAATTCCCCTAGCAATATTGAAGAAGTAATAAAGAAGTCACGTTTTCTCGGCTTTATTTATCCTTGTTTTAGTGAAAGTGAGGCGCTTGCTTATTTGCATGATTTACGTAATGAGCATAGTGGAGCAAATCATATTGCCTTTGCCTACCGTATAAGAACTGATCAAGGAGATGTGTGCCGGTTTCATGATGCAGGTGAGCCATCAGGTACTGCTGGGAAACCTATTTATCAATATATTGAAGGCCATGACCTGATTAATGTTCTGGTTGTCGTTGTACGATACTTTGGTGGTACTAAGCTGGGGGCAGGCGGGTTAACTCGTGCGTATGGTAATGCTGCTAAACAAGTGATTGGTGTAGCAGATATAACAGAATTTATTGAATTAGCGAGTGTGCACTTCACCTTAGATTATAAAAACCTACAACATTTCGAATATCAATTAGCTAAATGTTCTGGAATGATTACTAAGAAGGATTTTGCAGGACAAGTTAATTTAGAAGTGCAATTACCAGTGGTAAATACCGAATCATTATTGGCGCTGTTTCCAGGACAGATTTTGTAGTTAGGAGCGCGCACGAAATAGCGTGGGAAATTATTTGGGGCGCAGGTCTTTAGCCTGCATTTTATAGGGAGGATAAAGTGCTGCGGCCCATTGTGTCGATCTTATTTAATGTTTAGGAGCAAGATTTCAATAAAACCCGAAACTTTGTGTAGCCCGTATGAAACTTGTGGAATACGGGAAGTTGAATGCACTATGCTCCCTGTATTCCGTAAACTCCATACAGGCTACATTAGAATGTAAACTTAAGATCGCATTCCTTATTCCTTAACAAGGATGGTTTTTTTTCGAGTCTTTGGTAAATTAAGTTTAGTAATTTTCTAAAAACAAAGGCAAATGCGAATTGTTTGCATTTAGCTTTGTTTGTCTATATACTGCATTTTTTTAGAATATTTTGCAGGAATATAAACAATGAATGTCGGTAAACAATCATTAGCTATGTGTGCAGCTCTTTTGCTGGCGAGTAATGCAGTAAGTGCGGCTGATAAGCCACCCACTATGGAAGAGATGTGGAAGATTATTGAAGCTCAGCAAGTGCAGTTAGATGCTATGAAGAAAAGTTTAGAAGCTTCTCAAGCTTCTACTGTTGCAGTGGATTCTGAAGAAGGGCATGCGCAAAGCCTAACGAATGCCGAATTGAAAGAATTGGAGCATAAGACCGATGCTTTAACAGAGGTGGTAGAAACAATGCGCACTGCTTTAGTTATTCCAGAAGAAAAAGAACTTAAGAGTTCATATGGATTAGGGCCGGCTGCCTCTAAGGTTTACCAAGTGGATCATGGTTTATCAATTGGGGGGTATGGTGAAGTTAATTTCCAAACCTTTGTTGATGATAAAGGTCCAGATGATAAAAATAATGCCGATATGGAGCGTTTAGTGCTGTATGTGGGTTATAAATTTACCGACTCTATTATTTTTAATAGTGAAATAGAGTTCGAACATTCCTCAACAGCTAAAGGTGGGTCGGTATCTGTTGAACTAGCAACTTTAGATTTCTTATTAGATCCTATGCTTAATGTCCGTGCTGGTATGGTGTTATTGCCAATGGGTTTTATTAACCAAATACATGAACCGCCTTTCTTTTTTGGTAATAACCGCCCAGAAGTTGAGCGAGCAATTATTCCAAGTACTTGGCGTGAAATAGGTGTGGGTCTATTCGGTGAAATTGTCCCTGATTTGAGTTATACCATGTATGCTGTTAGTGGCTTGAAAGGTAGTGAATTTAGTTCTAGCGGTATTCGTGGTGGTCGCCAAAAAGGCTCGAAAGCAATAAATGAAGATATGGCATTTGTCGGTCGCCTTGATTATGCGCCAGCAGCATTGCCTGGCGTTACTTTTGGTACCTCGGCTTATTTAGGTAATTCTGGTCAAGAGTTGGATGTAGATGTGTTTACTCAGCTTTATGAAGCGCATGTAGAATGGAAATACCGTGGTTTAGAATTCCGTACTTTAGGTTCTTGGGGGCACGTTTCTAATGCAGGTATCTTAAGTGCAGCAAAAGGGGAAACCATTGGTAGCTCAAATTACGGTGTTTATACTGAAATTGGCTATGATGTATTGCCACTTATTCTTCCGGGTACAACTCAGTACCTAGCACCATTTTTTCGTTATGAGAAGTTAGATACAATTGCAACGACAGCTGATGGTTATATGGATGATCTAAGCAAAGAACAAGATATATTCCAAGTAGGTTTTAACTATAAGCCGATTCCACAAGTTGTTATCAAGGCGGATTACCGTAACAGACAGACTAAAGCAGGCACAAAGCCGGATGAGTTTAATATAGGGTTTGGTTTTATTTTCTAATCATTTTTTTAATTTTTGTAGCCCGTTATGTAGTTTGCGGAATGCGGGGGGATTGTTGACTCCTAAATTCCGTAAGCTACATAATTCTACTTTTTAGGGAGTTAATTGATTTTTCTGTAGGGCGTGGCTTTAGCCCGCCATTCAACAAATATTAAAGGCGGGCTAAAGCCACGCCCTACACGCACGCTCCTAAGAGTTAAAAATTTCGTGCAGAGTAGGCGTTGTACCATCAGATGAACTAGTTTAAAGTTACTCGCTAAAGTTCTTCCTTAACCTTCCTGATTAAATAATCTCTTATGAAGTTTTTTAAAAGTCATCTTTTATTCGTACTATTGTCACTGCTTGTGGCAAGCCCTAGTTACGCAAAGATTTACTACAGTAAACAAGAAGCCATGCAGCTTGCTTTTGGTGAAGGTGCTAAAGTTGAAATGTTATCCTTGTTCCCTAAAGCGGATCAAGTGGAGCGTATAGAGAATTTAGCGCGGGTTAAATTAGATTCACCTATGTTTACTTTTTATGTGGGTAAAAAAGCAGGAGAAGTCTTGGGTTATGCCGCCATAGAAACGCGAAATGTGCGTACTAAGCCAGAAACTTTGTTAGTTGTGTTAACAGCGCAAGGTAAATTGAGTCAAGTACACACCTTGGCTTTTCATGAGCCGCCTGAATATCAACCGCCAACACGTTGGTATGCGCAGTTATTTAATTTGCCTTTGTCCGAACTAAGTTTTAGTGCGGGAGTACAGGGTATTTCTGGTGCGACATTAAGCACACGATCTGGGTTAGATAGCGTACGTAAAGTGTTAGCAATTTATCAAATCATAGTAGCCGAGCAACCCTAATGCGTTTTTTTGCCACCGGCGAGCAAAATCGCCAGCTGTTAATGAACTCATTAATTTTGATGTTTTTGGGTTATGTTTTTTTACTTTGGATCAGTAATGGCTTGATGTATTTCCATAAAATGGACTTAACACCTACTTCGGTGGTCAGTTATTATTTGGGCTCGGAAGAGGACTTTACCCAGCCGAAAAGCTACCAAAGTTTGTTGGAAGTTTCCCATTTTCATTTGTTTGCTATGGGCATGCTCGTGTTGACTTTAACGCACTTAATGATAATGACTCAGCTATCTACATTAGTTAAAGTCTGGCTCAGTGCTTTGATTTATCTATCAGCGATTGCCAATGAGGCAGGAGGTTGGTTGGTTCGCTATGCGCATCCCGATTTTGCGTATTTTAAGATCGCTAGCTTTATCTTATTAGAGCTTTCTTTAGCTGCACTGATTCTATTGGTTACACTTTCCTTGTTTTATGCGCGACGTAAGATGCAGGATAAGTAAAGTTGTTCGCTCTGCTAAATATCTAAGTTAATCAAAGTTGCAACGGCATATCCGGCATTTTAATAATCAAATTAACGCGGCGATTTTTTTGCCATCCTGCAGGGTCATCAACATTACTGATGGGTTGAGTGTCTGCATAAGTTGTTGCGCGTAGTCTTGATTCAGGAATGCTTTCTTGGCTTAGAAAATGCAAAACACTTAATGCCCGCGCTGCTCCTAGTTCCCAGTTTGACGGGAATTGTTGAGTTGCGATAGGGCGGTTATCGGTGTGTCCTTCGATATAAATAATACCTACCGATTGCTGCAGTAACTTAGTAAGTGGCAACAAAACCTGTTCGCCTTTTGTAGTGATTAAAGCATCGGCGCTATCAAATAATATATTGTCCTGAATTTCGATATGAATGCTGCTATTTTTAAACTGTAAGCTAATAGCATCAGCGATACCAAGAGTCTCTAGTTGTTGTTTAAATTTTTCTTGCCAGTCCTTGTTGTGCTGTTCTGTTTGCTTTGCTTCAATATCGGGTTGTTCCGGTATTTTTTCAGCTACTTGAGGAGGCTCAATTGGCGTGACTGTCTGTTCAGGCGCTTGAGTTTCTAAGGGTTCTGGTTCTGTTTGTGTGCTTAGTATTTCAGGGGTACTTTGCGTAGCTAATGGAGGTGCTGTCACGGGTGTATTTAGTTCAGCAGATAATACTTGTTCTACTTTTACTATATCAATGGCTTGTGCTTCTAAATTACTGGTCTTTTGCGTTTCTTGTAAGGATGCTTTAGCTGACTGAGATTGTTCTGTTTGAATTTCGGTAATCGAGACTAAGGTAATGACTAGCATTAACATCAATACAAACACGTCTAAATAGCTCATTAGCCATGAATGTTGGTTTTGCTCGCTGGTATGATTTAGTAACTCTTCAAGGTGAGCAGATGAGTGGGAGGTAGGTCTATTACTGCTCACGAAAGGGTATCGACTTGATCGTCAAGATTAATGGGTTCATGCAGGTCATTGTCATGATTCATTAGAAATGAGTTAAGCGTTTCGCGTATAAATGACGGTGAGCGTCTATCGGTCATTAGCATGATACCTTCCATAACCATGCTCATAATCATTACGCGCTGCTCGGTTCTTCTTTCTAGTTTAATGGCTATAGGGTTAAACACTAAATTGGCCAAAATCAGGCCATAAAAGGTGGTGATTAATGCGATTCCCATATTTAGCGTGATTAGGCTAATGTCTTTTGCTTCGATGATATGTAGCATATTTATTAAGCCAATTAAGGTGCCGATCATACCAAATGCGGGTGCAAAATAGCTCATGGCTTTAAAAACGTCAGCTGCTGTTTTTTCTTTTGCGCGTAAGCGAGCAATACGCCATTTTAAAAGCGATAAAATATCTTCTGTGGGTGTTTTGTCTACGACTAGCTGGAACCCTGTTTTCAAATAGGGGTTATTAATTTTATCGATTTGATTTTCGACGGCGAGTGAATCTCGACTAAACCACATTCGTGAAACGGCAATAATTTCATCGGCTTCTTTGCGTGGGTTGAGGCTTTCGTAGAAAAGGATAGTTTTTAAAGATTTAAATGCGTGCTTTATATCTCTGAGCGGATAACTGATAAACAGTGCGGTAATGGTGCCACCGATGACAATGGCGAGGCCTGCGGGATTAATAAATAATAAAGGGTCATGAGCTTGAAAAATAAAAATGAAGCTGAGCAGTAGCAGACTCATGACTATGCCGATAACGGTAGAGTAATTCATTGTTTTCATCATGGCTTTATCAATACCTAGTGGGGTTTAGACGGTTCTTTGTTTTCGGTATGGACTCTCTTTTTTCTATGGCGAATAGTTAAATAGAAAGCTTCCATTCCTGCTAAAAAATTCGGCGTTCATTTAAGGTAGGATAGAAAGCTTCTAAATATTAAGCAGGGGGCAAGGCTTTGAAGGTATTATGTGTAGGGCGGACTTCAGTCCGCTTTTTTAGCGATGGCAACTTCCATTTTAAGGCGGGATAAATAATAGGAACGAACTAGAAATAGCTAAAGCTTTGCCCACCTAGCCAATATTTTAAGTTCTCTTCTCTGCCTTAAGTTTGTAGCCACAATGGCGGACTAAAGTCCGCCCTACTATTTATAGTCAATGTCCTGCGTTAAGTGTATAGCCGCCTTTTATTTTAATAACTCTCTAGCTTTTTCAAATGCTGCTATAAAGTCTAGATAAACTGGCTTATCGCCCGTTAGCATTGATTCAAGTAAAGCATGCTGAACTTTATACTTAATATTACCCACAGCTAAAGGGCCAACACCTACAGCATTTTCAGCATTAGTTGCATGAACTAATGGCGCGCCAAAATCATTGAGCTGGATACCAGCTATGCCTGATGGAGGGACGGCATTAACATCACCTGCAACCTTAAGTTGCTTGGCATGGCTTAGTACTTCAGTATTTAAAATTTGAATACCAGCTTTAGCAGTACAGAAAATAATATCAGCATCTTCAATGAGAGCAATTTTATCTTCATCATAGGTAGCGACTGTGCCAGATAGATTCGAGTTAAAACGGCGATTGTATTCTTCTGCAAGGCCCTGTGCAGCTTCACTAGAAAAATGATCAACTAAAGTGGTTGTTGCACCGGCTAGGGATGTAATAACCCCTGTAGCGATACCCACAGGTCCTGTGCCGCCAAATACTAAAGCTTTGCAATCCTTTAGTTCTTTGTTGTGTTTTTCTTTCAGTTCTTTTTCTACACAAGCGACTAAAGCAGCTGCTGTCGTGAATGCACCACTTGGGTCAGCAAAAACTGAGACTTCAAAAGGAGGCACCATGGCTTTTTTTGCGCCATTAAGCATATCAACTGCTACGCCTAAATCACGACCACCAATAAAAATAGCTGTTTTTTTAACGCCCGAAGGTCCACGAGAGAAGATGACGTCTTGAGTTAGTCGGCCTATGCTTTCTAACTTTACATTGGCATAAGGCATTAATACATCAAAGTCACAGTCCAATGCCATATTGACATCAAAAGGGCTGTTATTTTGCATAGGGTCGAACATATGTAATATGCTTCTTTTAGCCATGAGGAGTCCTTGTTTAAAAAAAATTGGTTAAATTCTATAGAGATACCTGATTACCCACAACTCTCAGTTATACTTCGTCATTCCTGCATGCTTTGAGCAGGAATCTGGTAGCTTAAGCATAGATTCCCGACAAAAGACTTCGGGAATGACGAGTTTGTTAACATGCTGATTATTCATGTTTTATTTTACTCTGGCTGAGAGTCGTACGTAATCAGGTAGAGATAAAAGCACATGGAATAATCTATGTGCTTTTTATGTTTGTAAAAGGTTTATTTAGAAGCTTGAATATACTCGCGAGCTGCTGCGAAAGCATGTTCAAAGTGCAAGTAAAGAGGATGATCTTTTTCAATCATAGTCTTTAGTAATTTGCTTTGCACTTGGTATTTAACATTGCCAATGGCTAAAGCGCCGACGCCAACAGCACCACTCTGAGAACCGACAATCGCTTTACCATTATCAAAAGGATCTAAGCCAGCAACACCTGATGGTGGAACAGCGTTAACATCCGCTGCGACTTTTAATTGCGGTGCTGAAGCAACTAATTCAGCGCTTAATAGTTCAATGCCTGCTGCTCCTGTAGCAAAAACAACATCGGCAGTTTTAATGTATTCTGCTTTATCAGAATCAGCACCGGCAGTAATAGTAATTTTACCTGCACCGAACTCTTGGTTACACATATCAGTAATGCGCTGTGCTTTATCCAATTGACGGCCAATAATTCGGACATTTGCACCGGCTTGGGCAGCTAAAACGGCTGCCACTTGACCTACTGGTCCTGTACCACCCAAAACAAGAATGTTTTTACCTGCTAAATCTGTGCTAAATTCGGTTTTTAGTTTATCTTCAACAACTGCAACCATGCCCGCTGCAGTTGTAAAGGCACCGCTAGGGTCTGCTAAGACAGAAACTTGAAACGGTGGAAACATGGCCTCAGTTGCCGCTTTTAGCATATCCATCGCTTGCTTAGTATCACGCCCACCAATAAAAAAACCGGTGTATTTCAAACCTTTAGGACTACGTGAAAAAATAGCATCTTGTACTAAGCCTTGAACTTCATCGGGCTCAACATTGGTATAAGGTATGGCAGAAACCCAGCCTGCATCAACGGCCATATTGACATCAAAAGGACTTAAGTTTTTTGCTGTGGTTAGCATGTGTAAAATTAAAGGTTTAGACATAGGGTTCTCTATAAATTGAATTGAAACTGGAATTATTTTCTAAGTATAAAATAAAACGCAGCTTATTCACAGGACCTAATTAACAATAAGGGGTTAGTGGGAGGGGCTTTTAGCCGCGATTTCATGCAAGTCGCGGCTAAAAAGTTCCAGCCTAAGCAGAAATAATGGCGTTAAAACAAGCGCTCGGGCGCATGGCTTTCTCAACGAGTTCTTTATTCGGGAGGTAATAGCCGCCAATATCAACATGGCCCACATGCGTAGGGCTTAGTTCTGCAACGATTTTACTTTCATTGTCACTTAGTTGTTGGGCAATAGGAATAAATTGAGCTTGTAAGGCTTTATCCTCTGTTTGTTCGGCTAAAGATTGTGCCCAGTACATTGCTAAATAATAATGACTGCTACGCGTATCACCCGCACCGACAGTATGTGATGGAGATTTATTGTTATTTAAATACAGGCTGTTAGCTTTATTTAAGGCATTTGCCAGTACTTTTATTGATGGTTTATGGGTTTTTTCAGCTAAATCTTCTAAGGACACGGCTAAGGCTAAAAACTCGCCTAAAGAATCCCACGCCAAATGATTTTCTTCTAATAATTGCTCAACTAATTTAGGTGCAGAGCCACCCGCTCCTGTTTCAAATAAACCACCGCCTGCGAGTAAGGGCACGATAGAGAGCATTTTTGCGCTAGTGCCCAGCTCTAAAATAGGAAATAAATCAGTTAAGTAATCACGCAAAATATTGCCTGTAACAGAGATAGTATCTTCACCTGCTTGTACGCGTAATAGCGTGTAATTAATCGCTTCAATTGGAGCCATGGTTTTAATGGTTAAGCCATTGGTATCATGGTCTTTTAGATACGTTTCGACTTTCGTGATTAAGTTAGCATCATGGGCGCGTTTGTTATCTAACCAAAAAATAGCCGGTAATCCAGTTAAACGTGCACGAGTAACTGCTAATTTAACCCAATCTTGTATTGGTAAGTCTTTGGTCTGACACATGCGCCATATATCGCCTGCTTCAACCGCATGATCTAATAATATAGTGCCTGCTTCATCGGTAACGCGTACCGATCCTTTGGCTGGTATTTCAAAAGTCTTATCATGCGAGCCATATTCTTCTGCTTTTTGCGCCATTAAACCGACATTGCTGACCGTGCCCATTGTCGTGACATCAAAAGCGCCATGTTGTTTGCAAAAATCAATCGTCGTTTGAAAAGTGCCTGCATAACTGCGGTCAGGAATAAGGGCTTTAGTATCATGTAGCTGACCGTCTTTACCCCACATTTGCCCAGAGAAACGAATGGCTGCGGGCATGGATGCATCAATAATGACATCACTAGGTACATGTAAATTAGTAATGCCTTTATCAGAATTGACCATGGCTAAAGCAGGGCGTGATTCATAGACGGCTTGAATATCAGTTTCAATCGCTAAACGCTGCTCATCAGGCAAGTTGGCAATTTTTGCATAAATATCACCTAAGCCATTGCGCGTATTAATACCGAGTGATTTGAAGGTAGCAGCATGATTGGCAAAGACTTCTTTATAGTAAACATCGACAGCATGCCCGAAAATAATCGGATCAGACACTTTCATCATAGTTGCTTTGAGGTGCAATGACAGCATGACATCTTCAGCTTTGGCGGCTTGCATCTCTTGTTCAAAATAAGCACATAAGGCGCTGCAGCTCATGACGGATGCATCAATGATTTCACCGGCTAATACTGGTGTATTTTGTTTAAGTACCTGAGTCGTGCTAGAAGCATCAAGGAATTCAATTTTTACATTGCCTGCATTTTTTATGATGACAGATTTTTCATTACCATAAAAATCTCCATCAGTCATTGAGCTGACATGTGATTTGGAATCTGCTGACCACGCGCCCATCGTGTGCGGGTGTTTTTTAGCATACTCTTTTACCGGAGCTGCGACACGGCGATCTGAATTACCTTCACGTAAAACAGGGTTAACCGCGCTGCCTAAAACTTTAGCGTAACGAGCCTTAATGTCTTTTTCTGACTCATTACTTGGAGATTCAGGGTAATCAGGAATATCAAAGCCTAAAGATTGTAATTCTTTAATGGCTTTAAGTAATTGCGGTACAGAAGCGCTGATATTAGGTAACTTAATAATATTGGCATCGGGTGTTTTAGCTAGTTTGCCTAATTCAGCTAAAGCATCACTGTGCTTTTGTGTATCGTTTAGTTTGTCAGGGAAATTAGCCAGAATACGACTTGCCAGTGAAATATCTTTAGTTTCAACTGTAACCCCTGCTGCTTTGCTAAAAGCTTGCACGATAGGTAAAAAAGAGTAAGTGGCTAAAGCGGGTGCTTCATCGGTTTTGGTGTAGATGATTTTAGAGTTAGGCATATTGATTGATTAATAGAGGAAAGATGTATTGGCAGTTATTATAATATACTAGGAAAGGTACGTCCTATTGGTATGAGACTGTAAAATAACAAGATAGTTATTTCTCTGATTATAAGAAGTATTGGTGGGAGGGGCTTTTAGCTGCGATTTTATACAAGTCGCGGCTAAAAGCCCCTCCCACAGAAATGTTAAATTTATTTTTATTAGCTACTTAGGAACAAGGTTTCAATAAAACCCGAAACTTTGTGTAGCTCGTATGAAGCTTGCGAAATACGGGAAGTTGAATGCACTGCGCTTCCTGTATTCCGTAAACTCCATACAGGCTACATTAGAACGTAAACTTTCGGATATTATTAAGATTGCATTCCTTAGGAGTGAAGATTGTCACAACGCTAAAGGCGAACAAAAAGACAAGTCAGAACCAACAAGTTATACAATTCCCATTCTTTACATAGGCGGACTAAAGTCCGCCCTACATCTTCTCTTTTTTATTAAATGTCTAAGCTCCCCACATCCCCCGCTTTTGTTATTGATCAGCAAGTGCTGCAAGAATCGATTGAACTATTGAATGATTTACGAGTACAGTCTGGTTGTCGAGTTTTGTATTCTATTAAAGCTTTACCGTTAATCTTGCTTTTAGAGTGGCTTAAACCGCATGTCGATGGCTTTTCTGTTAGTTCTTTGTTTGAAGCTCAATTGGCTTATGAAGTATTAGATAAGAAGCAAAGCATACATCTCACTACGCCGGGTATTAGGCCAGATGAAATTATCCAGCTTAGTCAGATTTGCAGTCATATTAGTTTTAATTCCCTAAGTCAGCAGCAGGTATTTTCTAGTGCAGAGCATGAGCCGGTTTCTCAAGGTTTACGGGTTAATCCGAAGCTTTCTTTTGCGCCTGATAAGCGGTTTGATCCCTGTCGTTTGCATTCAAAATTAGGTGTCGATATTCATGCAATTGATGCGCAGCATATTGCAGATATTTCCGGTTTACATATCCATACTGTTTTTTCTCAATGTGATTACGCGTCTTTATTGCAAACCTTAGATAAATTACAGCAGCAGTTAGGTGAGTATTTTAATCAACTGCAATGGTTAAATTTAGGCGGCGGGTATTTATTCAAAGATATTAATGACCATCAGGACTTTATTCAACTTATACGAACATTGCGTCAGAAATATGATTTAGAGGTTTATATAGAGCCGGGTAAAGCGGTGATCGGTGATGCGGTAAGCTTAGTAGCAACCGTTATTGATTGTTTTGGTAGTGATGGTAAAACAATTGCTGTTTTAGATACCTCAGTTAATCATAATCCTGAAGTGTTTGAGTATCAGCGTCAGCCAGAGATATTACAGAGTAATGAACAGGGTACTTATCAAGCCATATTGGTCGGTTCGACCTGTCTGGCAGGTGATGTGTTTGGTGAATATACATTTATGCATGCTGTAAAAATAGGTGACACTATCACTTTCACTAAAGTAGGTGCTTACACTTTAGTGAAGGCAAATCGCTTTAATGGTTATAACTATCCGGATATTTACAGCGTAGATGCAGGTGTTCTAAGTTGTTTAAAGCGCTATGATTACGCTGATTACCGGAAGCATTGGTTGGCAGATTAATTTTTTGAAAAGGTGAGGATGATGAAAGCAGTAATAATGACAAAAGCGGGCAGCCCAGACGTACTTGAATATACAGAAATAGCCGAGCCAGAAATAACGCAGCTTATGCAAGTAAAGGTAAAGATTCATGCGGCAGGTGTCAATCCAATTGACACTAAAGTGCGGCGCATGGCGATGTTTTATCCTGAGAAACTGCCAGCTGTCTTGGGCTGTGACCTTGCTGGTGAGGTTGTTGCTGTCGGTGCGGGTGTCACAAAATTTAACATAGGCGATAAAGTATGGGCATGTCATGGTGGTTTAGGTGATGAGCAAGGTTGTTACGCTGAATTTTCTGTGCTTGATCAGCGTTGGTTAAGTTTGATGCCTGATACATCATTTACGACAGCGGCAGCTGCGCCCTTAGTGTTGATTACTGCTTGGGGAGCTTTATTTGATCGTGGGCGATTGCAAGCAGGTGAAACAGTGCTGATTCATGCGGGTGCGGGTGGCGTTGGGCATGTTGCAATTCAATTGGCTAAAAACAAAGGTGCGCGAGTTATTACCACGGTTAGCTCTACTGAAAAAGCTGAATTAGTTAAGTCTTTGGGTGCTGATGAAGTCATTTTATATAAGCAAGAAAATGTCTTGGAGCGCATTAATAAATTGACAGAGGGGCAGGGTGTAGATTTAGTCTTGGATACTGTTGGTGGTAATGTTTTTGCCCAAAGTATTCCATTAACTGCCCATTTTGGGCGCATTGTTACTTTATTAGCCGTTGATCAGGTCGATCTATCAGAGGCTAGGGTACGTAATTTAAGTATTTCTTTTGAGTTGATGTTAACACCGTTGTTGCGTCATTTAGATAAGGCGCGCGACCAGCATGTGGCCATTTTAAGTCAATGTGCTGATTTGATTAATGCGGGAGAGTTACAAGTCTACGTTGAGCAAGTAATGCCGCTAGCAGAAGCATCTCAAGCACATAGTAAAGTGGAACAAGGGCATGGTGCAGGCAAGGTAGTCTTAGAGCTCGTTTAATAGGCACGGATTATGCTTGTTAATGTATAAGATAACAAAGCAAGCAAGTGGTGAAGAAAATGAGTGCAATATACGAATCCAGTACTGTTGAAGTAAGTCGTTTAGCGTTTATAGATACTTTAACTGCAGAGTTTACGATGCGTACAGGTGTCGGAGTGTATGTTTATCTGACACCGGTTGATATTAATAGTTTGTTTGGGCATTACCTAAAAGAGAGTCAGACAATCGCTATTTTTGTTAAACAGTACGTGAGGAACTACTCGATTGAGAATAATATTTAATATTATCAGTTAGTTAATTATTTTTGGTAAAGTCTTAGGTGAAATTGCGGGGCAAGCATTAAGTTTTGAATAGCCTATTTTCAATAAATAAAGACTGTTAATTAATTTGACAGTTATTTTTCGGATTTTACAGTTCTTTTCAAAATTTAAAAGTATGAGAGGCGGGAATACAGGTGTTGCTCTTTCCTGTATTCCGTAAAGCCCTATACGAAGGTTACATCCTTGGCTCAGAAAAAAGCTTAAAATGTATATCGAAAATAATGATCAAACAGTAATACAGCAAACAGTAGCATTAAATAAACGATTGAATAAGCAAAGGTTTGCATCGCTGTTTTATCTTCTTTGGTCAGCATCATTTTGATCGCAAAGTAAATAAACCCTAAGCTCAATAGCGCACTAGGTATCAGATATATCAAACCGCTCATGCCTGTTAGATAAGGCAGTAAGGTGACGATAAACAATAAGATGGTATAAAACAGAATATGTAAGCGGGTAAATTCCGTGCCGTGTGTAACAGGTAGCATAGGAATGTTCACTTTTGCATATTCATCACGCCTAGCAATCGCAAGCGCCCAGAAATGCGGTGGCGTCCAAACAAAAATCAATAGAAATAGCAGTAGCGCATAAGGGTGAACTTCGCCAGTCATAGCGCACCAACCTAAAAGAGGGGGAGCTGCTCCAGCTGCACCACCAATCACAATATTCTGTGGCGTCATACGTTTTAAATACACGGTATAAATAATCGCATAACCAATTAACGAAACAAAGGTCAGTACCGCTGTTAGTATGTTGACCAGAAAAACTAGTATCAACATAGCCGTAATGCCCAGCACCGCGGCAAAAATCAGTACATTTTTTGAATTCAGGTCGCCTTGAGGTAAAGGGCGGTTTTGTGTGCGAGCCATTTCGGCATCAGCTTTCTGATCTATAAAATGATTAATTGCAGCAGCAGATGCAGAGGCTAAACCGATACCTAAAGTTGCATAGATAAAGAGTGCAATCGGCGGCATACCGGGAACAGCCAATAGCATGCCAACATTTGCCGTAAATACCAATAATGCAACCACTCTAGGCTTACATAGTTCAAGGTAGTTTTTCCAAGTTAAATTATTTTTTTTGTTTGTCATGCTTTGTTGGTCATGTTTAATGGCTATCTGAGATAAAATAATATACTTGATATTGTATTTTATCGTTCACTGTTCAGAGAAGGTAATAATGATAGTTCGTCTTTTTATACTTTTAATTTTTTATTCATTCAGTGCTAATGCTACTGAAGTCCAAGAGCGTATATTAGTCAATGGGCTTAAAGTTTTAGTAAAAGAACAACATAGGTCACCTGTAGTTGTTACGCAAATCTGGTATAAAGTTGGCTCAAGTTATGAGCCCTCTGGTATTACCGGTATTTCCCATATGCTTGAGCACATGATGTTTAAAGGTACGGATAAACATCCTGCAGGAGAGTTTTCTAAAATTATTTCAGAAAATGGAGGCAGGGAAAATGCGTTTACTGGCCGAGATTATACCGCATATTTTCAAACACTGGAGAAGTCACGACTCGCAATTAGTTTTGAGCTAGAAGCAGATAGGATGCAACATTTGCATTTACTCGCAGATGAATTAAAAAAAGAGCTGCAAGTGGTCATGGAAGAGCGACGTATGCGTACCGAAGATAAGCCGCGTGCCAAGTTACAAGAATACTTAATGGCTATGGCGTATGTTAATTCTCCTTATAAAAATCCTGTGATTGGTTGGCCGTCAGATATTGAGAATTATCAAGTCGAAGATTTACAACAGTGGTATCAAACCTGGTATGCACCTAATAATGCAACTATCGTGGTGGCTGGTGATGTGCTGGCAGAAGAGGTGTTCAAGCTAGCCGAGCAGTATTTTTCAGCTATTCCTGCTCGAACTATTAAACCACTCAAACCACAAAAAGAAATGCCGCAAGTAGGTGTTCGGCGTATGACGGTGCAATTACCTTCGGAAGTGCCTTATCTATTAATGGCCTATAAAGTACCTAGTTTAAAAGTCGCAGAAAAAGACTGGGAAGCTTATGCCTTGGATGTACTTGCTGGCGTATTAGATGGCGGAGGTAGTGCTCGCTTACCAGCTCGTTTGCAGCGCGGCCAAAAAATTGCGACTTCTGTAGGTGCTGGTTACGATTTGGGGGCGCGTTTAGAGGAATTGTTTTTATTTGAAGCGACACCGGTAAAAGGTAAAAGCTTATTGGATATGGAAATAGCGTTAAAAACAGAAATACGAGCCTTACAAAGAGAGTTGATTGACGAAAAAGAACTGGCGCGGGTTAAAGCTCAGGTTTTAGCGCATTCTGTTTATGAGCAAGATTCTTTGTTTTATCAAGCTATGAAATTAGGGATGCATGAAACAGTGGGATTAGGCTGGCAAACATCAGAAGCTTATATGCAGAAAATTAATCAAGTGACCGCTGAGCAAGTGCGTACAGTGGCAGGAAAATATTTAGTGGAATCACAATTGAGCATTGCTTATTTGGAGCCTCAGAGTATGTCGACTAAAAATAAAATGGGAGCTAATCATGCGCATTAAACAATGGATTGCAGGTGTGTTACTGGCTTGGTGTGCGACGCAGGTCTTTGCTGTTGCACCGATTAAACATTGGCAAAGCAGCCAAGGTGGGCGTGTTTATTTTGTGCAAAGCACTGGCTTGCCGATGGTTGATATACGTTTACAATTTGCTGCGGGGAGTGCGCGCGATGGTCAACACTATGGCCTTGCTAAACTAACTAATCGATTATTGAAAACAGGAGCGGGTGCCTGGAGTGCCGATCAAATAGCTCAGCGTTTCGATGAGGTCGGTGCGCAATATAATGCAAGTGTGAATAAGGATTACGCACAGATACAGTTACGTACATTAACGGATAAAAGGTTACTTGATCAGGCTTTAACTACCTTTCAAGCGATTGCTGCACAGCCGCAGTTTAAAGAAGGTGATTTTCAGCGCATTAAAAGCCAAGCGCTAGTGGAGCTAAAGCAACAGCAAGAGCGTCCTGCTCATATTGCACAAAAAGCATTTTATCAGGCCTTATATTCTCAGCACCCTTATGCGCACTTAAGTAGTGGCTCGATTGAAACCGTTGGCACACTAACATTGGGTGATATTAAGCAGTTTTATCAGCAATACTATGGCGCTAAAAATGCAATTTTAGTGATTGTTGGTGATTTAACTGAAGTTCAGGCACATGATATTGCTGAAAAGCTATATGAGCCATTAGCGCGGGGCAAGTCAGCCAAACCATTAGTTGCGGTAACTCTGCCGAGTAGCGGCAAAGTCGAGCATATTGATTTTCCATCAACGCAAACACATGTTTTAGCGGGCTTGCCAGTGTTATCCAGAATAGATGCAGATTATTTCCCCTTATATGTAGGCAATCATATTTTAGGGGGCGGGGGACTAGTTTCAATATTGTTTAATGAAATCCGCGAGAAGCGCGGTCTTGCCTATAGTGCTTACAGCTATTTTTCACCTCTAGCAAAAAAAGGGCCTTTTACTATGGGCTTGCAAACGCAAAATAAGCAAAGAAAAGTGGCTATTGATGTATTGCAAAAGACTTTACATGATTTTATAGAAAAGGGGCCTAGTGAGGCTAAATTAGAAGCAGCGAAGAAAAATATCACGGGTGGTTTTGTTTTGCGTTTTGATAATAATCGCAAATTATTGAATTATGTGGCGATGATTGCTTTTTATCAGCTGCCTTTGGATTATTTGGAAACTTTTCAAAGTAAAGTTGCAGAGGTGAGTAAAGAAGATATTAAAGCTGCCTTTAAGCGCAGAGTACCGGAAAATTTATTGCAAATTATTAGTGTAGGTGGTTCGGGTGAGTAATAAAGTCAAAATTATTGGTGGAGAGTGGCGCGGTCGTAATCTGCCTTTTCCTGATGCTGACGGCTTACGGCCTACGCCGGTTAGAGTTCGAGAAACGTTATTTAATTGGTTGCAATATGATGTATTAGCTAGTCGTTGTTTAGATTTATATGCGGGTAGTGGCGCACTAGGTGTTGAAGCAGCTTCACGTGGCGCAAAGCATGTTGTTCAAGTGGATAATAATGCGCAGATATGCCGCCAGTTAAAGGCAAATACTGAGTTATTGTCAGCATCGCAAATAAAAATTGTCCAGCAAGATGTCTATCGCTATTTAGCGGGAGATGCCGAGCCGTTTAGCTTGGTATTTTTAGATCCTCCTTTTGCTAAAGGTCTTGCCCTACAAACATTAAATTGGCTGGAAGATAAGCAATGGCTAGCGCCGCATGCAAAAATTTATATAGAAGTAGAAAAGCAATTAGAGCTAGAGGGTATACCTGAAAATTGGACTCTGTTAAAGAAGAAGGTGGCAGGTGTTGTGGCTTATAATTTATTTGAGCGTGATGACTAGATTATGCTCCACTGATTATGTACAGGCTAATTATAGCTAAAACCCATTCCGCGTCATTCCCGAGGTCTTTTATCGGGAATCCATGTTGCATAGGTTCCTGCTAAAAACATGCAGGAGTGGGCACCTTTCATATAGTGCCAAAAGTAGTTTACACTTTTAGTGCTTATTTAATAGGTTCCGTGGGAGGGGCTTTTAGCCGCGATTTCATATAAGTCGCGGCTAAAAGCCCCTCCCACAAATACCCTCATAATTAACGGCAGTGAACCAAAACTTAAAGTGTAAACTGAGAAATGAAAGATGCCCATGAATGACATGGTTTCTTCGTCTGTACATACTGAGGAGATAGGATTGTACGGGGTATCCCCTTACTTTTTATACCATAAGTTCAGCTCAGAAAAAGTTACCATTTGAGATATTCGCAAGGTATAATGCTCGGTTTTGAAAAGTAACCGTGCATTTAGAAGTGCCGCCATTTTGATAAGACAATGAATATAACGGCAATTTATCCAGGTACTTTTGATCCTGTCACGAATGGGCATATTGATATTATCGCCCGAGCATCGCGTATCTATCATAAAGTGATTGTCGCCGTTGCGGTTAATAGCAATAAATCACCTTTGTTTGAGATTACTCAGCGGGTCGACTTATTGCAGGAAGTCACTGCTGATTTCGAAAATGTTAGTATTATTGGCTTTGATAATTTATTAGTTGATTGTGCTAAGCAGCAGGGTGCAAGTGTAATCCTGAGAGGCTTAAGAGCAATCTCAGATTTTGAATATGAATTTCAGTTAGCGGGGATGAATCGTCGTTTATCGCCTGATTTAGAAACTATGTTTTTAACGCCAGCCGAGCAATACGAATTTATCTCTTCTAGCATGATTAAAGAAATAGCAAGATTAGGCGGCGATGTCTCCAGCTTTGTCCCTGAGATTGTGCAACACCAATTGTTTAAAAAGTTTAATAGAGGATAAGAATGTCACTACTGATTGATGATGAATGTATAAATTGCGATGTTTGTGAGCCTGAGTGCCCTAATGGCGCGATTTCACAAGGTGAAGATATTTATATTATTGACCCAGCCCTGTGTACTGAATGTGTAGGGCATCACGATTTACCGCAATGTATAGAAGTATGTCCGGTAGATTGTATTGATAAAGATCCTGAAAAAGTAGAAGATCACGATTCACTTTATCAAAAGTACTTGAAATTAACTGCGTAACTTTAAGTTAAACGAGTAATGAAAAAGGGGCGCAAATAGCGCCCCTTTTTTTATTTAATCGGTGAGTAAAGATTTTAATTCGAGTAATAATTCTGTTGTTTTTTTAGTATCGACAATACAGCCAGCAGTAAGAAATCTCGGTAAGGGTTTTTAACGCAACATCAAGCATGCGGCGTTGATTCTCACATGCTGACTTTCTAAGCTTTTCAAATGTTTTAGCATTATCTAATTGATAGCGCTGCATAAATAAGACCCATCCCAATAAATAATCACTGTCATTCCCGAAATCTTTAATCGGGAATCTATGCATACACTATAGATTCCTGCTAAAGCTTGTGCACACGCTTGACTGGGTAGCAGTTAGGAATGACGGTTTCTCTTGGTTATATGGGTTTAAGTATAATCAGTCTTGTATATCCACCGCCTTAGGCGGTGGCTTGGGCGAATGGCTATGCCGTTTGTTCCGTTAGTTTATTCATAATATCCCTCGTAGTGTTATTCCATGACGTAAGCAAGAGGAAAAAATTATAAGAGGTTTAACGTGTGTTAAATAAGAGAAAAGGAAGAAAGAGGAGAGTATCTTTCATTTAATCGATTAGAGTAACGGAATAACACAGCCCCCTTCAAGGGGGTAAACAAAACCACCTTCTTAGAAGGTGGATATTTTTTTAGGATTGGTATAACCATTTTATGCCTCAATTTTATGGTCAGTTTTCTTATTTCGCAGCTTGCGTAAAAGTCTTATCATTAGACTTGGATAAAGCATTCTGTTCACTCGACGAAAAATTGCTGAATCAGGTGAAACCTCTTTTAATGAATTGTATAAAATCTTAACTGGTTTCTTCTTACCAATCTTGTAGAAATAAATACACACTATTCCTGTGAACCCTTCAAATTCAGAGATATGAAATTCATTTCTATCTGGATAAAGCAGCTTCAAATCAAATTTATTATCGAAGATTTTAGCGATTTTTTCATACTCCTCTTTACCTAAACACATTTCAGCATAGTTTATCTTAGCGAACAGATAGTCTGGATTTTTAGTGTAGTTTTCGACACACATCACTTCCATAGCTGAATAGTCCCTAATCTGACCATATGCCATTGCTAAATAATTGTAGATCATCGGTATATTTGGGTATTCAGCTTTTAATTTAAGCAGCTTAGGTATGGCTTCTTTAGGTTCACTTTGAATCTGAGAATGAGGTTCCATATTTGCGATGACGGGGGAGTAACTGACTGTCTATTGTCTTCGATCATCCATGAGCTCAACCGCAGCCAATGAAAGGGCTACCCTATAGACGCCCTACAAAACCTATGCAGATTGCAAACAGCGCCATAGCGACTACAATAAGATAAAAACAACAATGGATAGCAAACGTATGGAACACAACCAGCACAGCTTAGTGCTAACTTCAAAGCCCACATTTCTGGTAAAAAGCTATAGCATTGTCAATATTTCCTAAGCGGGCGCCATGCTAAGAATAAAATACGACAAGCCAGACGCTTCCGAATTTAAATTATCTCCACGTAATATATAGATAACCCATGACCCAAACACCCAACAATCTAGCTTCCTTTATCTGGTCACTAGCTGACCTATCACGTGGTGACTTCAAACAAAGCCAATATGGCCGTGTAATTCTTCCATTTACATTACTACGTCGCTTAGAGGGTGTGTTAGAAGAAAGCAAACAGACTGTATTAGATCAACACGAAAAAATACAAGCAATGAACTTGCCTGAAGAAGCTCAGGAAAAGATGTTATTGCGTGCAACGAATGGCTTATCATTTTGTAATACCTCAAAAATGGATTTATCCAAACTGGGTGAAGCGGGCATAAAAGATAATCTAGAATCCTACATTCAAGGCTTCTCAAAAGATGCCAGAGAGATATTTGAATACTTCAACTTTGCTGAATTTATCGGCCAGCTAAATGATGCAGACCTGCTATACAAAATTGTACAAAAAGTTAGACAAACCGATTTAAGCCCCAAAGCCATTTCCAATCATGATATGGGCTTAGTATTTGAAGAACTGATCAGGCGCTTTGCTGAAAGCTCTAACGATACCGCTGGAGAGCACTTTACCCCCAGGGACATTATAAGACTGACAACCTCTCTAGTATTTATGGAAGACGATGATGCCTTAACCAAAGCAGGCATCATTCGTACTATTTATGATCCTACTGCGGGTACGGGTGGTTTTCTATCAGCAGGTATGGAATATGTGCATGAGCTAAACCCACAAGCAGTTATAAGGGCGTATGGGCAAGAACTAAATCCCGAAAGTTATGCGATTTGTAAAGCCGATATGCTGATTAAAGGCCAAGATGTTAGCAATATTAAACTAGGTAACACCTTATCGAATGATCAGCTTTATGCAGATAAGTTTGATTACATGCTTTCCAATCCACCCTTTGGTGTTGACTGGAAAAAGATTGAGCAGGATATTAAAGATGAAAACACTTTAAAAGGATTTGATGGCAGGTTTGGCCCAGGCTTACCTCGAGTCTCCGACGGCTCCTTATTATTCTTGTTACATTTGATTAGTAAATTAAGAGGCGCAGAACAAGGTGGTGCAAGAATTGGCATTATCCTTAATGGCTCGCCATTATTTACTGGTGGGGCAGGTTCAGGTGAATCAGAAATTAGACGCTATATACTTGAAGCTGATTTATTAGAAGCCATTGTCGCTTTACCGACTGATATGTTCTACAACACAGGCATAGCCACTTATGTCTGGGTGTTATCCAACAAGAAAGCCGAACAGCGTAAAGGCAAAGTGCAGCTGATTAATGGCGTAAACCTATGCGGTAAAATGCGTAAATCCTTAGGCTCCAAACGTAATGTGATGGATGAAACCGATACTGCCACCATTACTCGCAGTTTTGGAAAATTTGAAGTGGGCACTCATGAATTAGATAAACCCGCAGAACAAAAAAGCAATCGCGGTCGTCAATCAGCCAATCCAAAAACAGAAGCTCCTAAAACATTCTCCAGTAAAATCTTTAACAGCCATGAATTTGGTTATCGTCGAATCACCATAGAACGCCCACTTAGAGAATCTTACCAATTCAGTGATGAACGCATAGCAGAACTACGCTATGCACCTAAACCGTTAAATGCAGTGATGAAATGGGCGTATGCTGAATATGGTGTAAACTGGGCTGACAGTGAAGACTGTGAATTGTATGGTGTACTAACGGAACATGAAGAAGCCATACGCAAACATATCAAAAGTCACTTTAGCGAACTAAAAGAAAAACAGATTAAAGACCTGTTAGAGAACAAAACCTGGACAACCCAAAAACAAATCCTGCTTAAAGCTAAACAACTGCAACAAAGCATCGGTACCGCTCAGCATGATGATATGAATGGCTATGATGCAGCCTTAAAAGCAACAGATGTTAAGCTAGATACCAAACAGAAAAAACAAATTACTAATGCCGTCAGTTGGAAAAATCCAGAAGCAGAAAAAGTGATTAAGAAAGTTCATAAGACTAAAGCCAATCCTACTTATGGCCTTTTTGAAGTTAACAACCAGATCATAGAATACAAGGCTGATGGTGATTTGCGCGATAATGAAAACGTCGCGCTTGACCCCAGTCAAACTGTCAACGACATTAACGAAGCCTACTTTAAAAAAGAAGTACAACCGCATGTACCTGATGCCTGGATAGATGTCAGTAAGAAAGATGCTAAAGATGAAGAGATAGGCATAGTGGGATATGAAATCCCCTTTAACCGCCATTTCTACCAATACCAACCACCACGCGATTTAGTGGATATTGATGCCGACTTGGATAAAGTCAGTGCTGAGATTATGAAATTGTTACGCGAGGTACATTCGTGAGCAATGAGCTATCACTTAACCATGAATACAAACACTGGTTAAAAAACCTAAAACAAAAGGTATTGCAGTCACAGCTTAAAGCGGTGGTTAAGGTCAATAGTGCGCTGTTAGAATTCTATTGGGAATTAGGCGAAGAGATTGTTCAAAGACAAGCCCAAGCTCGCTGGGGTGATGGCTTCTTAAAACAACTTAGCCAAGACTTAATGGCAGAGTTTCCAGAAATGAAAGGTTTCTCTAAACGTAACTTGGAGCAAATCCGTAAGTGGTATCAGTTTTGGTCAGCAGCTTTAGCAATTGCGCAACAGCCTGTTTCGCAATTATGGCAGATTCCTTGGGGACATAATTTAAAGATTATCGCCAAATGCCAAAGCGTTGAAGAAGCCGTGTACTATGTACAAAACACGCTGGATAATGGCTGGAGCCGCAGCGTGTTAACCCATCAAATAGAAAGTGGCTTATGGCAACGTGAAGGTAAAGCGATTAGTAACTTTAACGAGACCTTACCCGCCCCACAATCAGACCTAGCTCAACAAGCCTTAAAAGACCCTTATGTGTTTGATTTTCTAACCCTGAGCAAACAGCACAGCGAACGAGAATTAGAGCAAGGCTTGATAGAACATATCACCCATTTCTTATTAGAACTCGGCGCTGGCTTTGCCTATATGGGCAAGCAATACCCCATACAAGTCGGTGAGCGTGATTTCTTTATTGACCTGTTATTTTACCATGCCCAATTACATTGCTATGTAGTGATCGAACTTAAAATAGGCGACTTTGAACCCGAACATGCAGGCAAGCTGAACTTCTATATTAAAGCCATTGATGAACAACTACGCAAAGAAGCGGATCAGCCCACTATTGGTATTCTACTATGTAAAAATAAAGACCGACTGGTAGCAGAATATGCCTTGAGTGATATACAAAAGCCTATTGGTGTTTCAGAATATCAACTAACCCACTCACTGCCTAAAAACCTGCAATCCAAGTTGCCCAGTATTGAAGAGATAGAAAATGAGTTGGGTGGTGAATTATGAAATATCAGGCTTATGAGGAGTATAAAGATTCTGGGGTTGAGTGGTTGGAGGATGTGCCGGAGCATTGGGTAGTTTCAAAGTTTGGATATGTCAAAACTGTGTTAACGGATTTCACTGCAAATGGTTCATTTGCAGATTTAAAAAAGAATGTTATTTATCGTGATGAACCATCTTATGCGAGATTAGTAAGGCTTACAGACTTACGTAAAAACCTAGAAAATGAAAATGGTGTTTGGATCGATGAAGATGCATATAACTACCTCAGTAAATCAGCTTTGTATGGTGGTGAGTTTCTGTTAGCCAATGTAGGTGCTTATGCTGGTTTGTTTTATCAAATGCCAGATAACAAAGGTCATGCTTCTTTGGCACCCAATATGTTTATGGCCAAATTTGATGACACAAAAATCAATAGAGAATACATGGCGTATGTTGGGCAAAGTAGCAGTGCCAATGAACAATTAAAATTGAATGCTACTGCTGCATCAGCACAACCAAAATTAAATAAGGATGACTTTAAATCAATTAGATTTACTTATCCGAAAGCTTGTGAGCAAATTAAAATTGCTAGCTTCCTCGACCACGAAACCGCCAAAATTGATACCCTGATCGAAAAACAACAACAGCTGATCAAACGGCTAAAAGAAAATCGTCAGGCAGTGATTAGCCATGCTGTGACCAAAGGTTTAAATCCCAGCACCCCCATGCGCGACTCAGGTATTGAGTGGTTGGGTGAAGCGCCTGAGCATTGGGCTGTTAGTGCTCTTAAATATCATGTTGATACTGTCAATGGTTTTGGGTTTAGCTCGTCAGATGTATGTGAAGAAGGAGTTCCATTTATCCGTGCAGGTAATATTAAGAAAAAAAGTATTACCCCAACTGACTTATATTTACCTCAGAGTGTTGTTGATAGATATAAGCGAGTCATTTTATCTGAAGGTGATATTGTTATTAGTATGGTCGGCAGTGACCCTAGAATATTGGAGTCGGCTGTGGGGCAAATTGGTGTGGTTCCTAAATCAATGGAGGGTTCTGTGCCGAACCAAAACGTTGTTATATTACGAGAGAAGTCGGACTCTATATTAAAACAGTTTTTATTTTATACCTTGTGTAGTGATCCTTACAGAAACCATTTAAACGTTTTTAGTCATAAGTTGGCTAATCAATCGATTATAAGTTCATCTTTGATTGTTAATGCGAAGTTTATGATTCCTGGCACTGATGAACAGAAGAAAATTATAGATTTTCTTGATCAGAGACTAAAAAAGATAGACGAGGTTGTCATGAAAAACTATAGCTCGTTAGAGCTACTATGGGAACGCCGAACAGCCCTAATATCAGCAGCAGTAACAGGAAAAGTAGATGTAAGAAGCTGGCAAGCCCCAAATAAATCAAACAAGGATGCCATTGCATAAGTACAGAAGCGTTAAATGCTATTGCGACAAATAAATAACAATGCTCTAATCTAAAATAACCAAAAAACATAAAAATAACAAATGGCCATTACACTAGAAAACATCAAAGCAAAAAAAGCGAGCATTACCCGTTTATGCCAACAGTATCATGCGGAAAATATTCGTGTCTTTGGTTCGGTTGCCCGAGGTGAATCTACTGATAACAGTGATATTGATTTTTTAGTTTCATTTTTGCCAAAAGCCAGCCTTTTTGATCAAGCAGGGTTGATTGAAGATTTAAGTACCTTATTTGAACGCAAGGTTGATGTAGTGAGTGAACGAGCGGTTAATCCTCATTTACAACAAATCATAACTAGTGAAGCTTTGCCCTTATGAAAGACATAATGATTTATATGCATGCTGCTTATGACTGCATTCAAGCAATAGAAGAGTTCACACAAGGGTATGAGTTGGAGCAGTTTCTACAGGATAGAAAAACGCAAGATGCTGTTATCCGTAATTTAGAGGTGTTAGGGCAAACCATAAAGGACTTTGGTATTGAAGATTTAAAAATGGATTACCCTGATATTCCTTGGTCACAAATAGCGGGTATGCGAAATATTATTGCGCATGAGTATTTGGGGGTAGATAAAGTTATTATCTGGGAAACAGTGAATCATCATATTGAACCCATCAAAACCACCATAGAACAGATACTTCAACTACACGATAAAAAGTAAAAGGAATTAGGATTAAGCCGTATGGATAGCAAAGCTAACGAAAGTGTATTTCAAAACGATATGATTAACCAGCTTGTTGCAAATGGCTGGCTATTGGGCAAGCCTGAAAACTACAATCGTAAACTAGCCCTATACGAAGAAGATGTCTTAGGTTTTGTTAAAGACACCCAAGATGCTCAATGGCAAAAGTTCTGCGCACTTTACCCTAACAATCCTGAACAGAAGTTTTTAGAACGTGTAGCCACTCAGCTGAATAAAGCGGATCCCAATGCTGCCAATAAAGAAATGCGTACTTTCGGTACTTTAGGTGTTTTACGCCATGAGTTACGTGATCGTGGCACTCGCTTTAGTTTATGCCAGTTTAAACCAGAACATGATTTAAACCCTGATACCTTGACACGATACAAACAAAATCGTTGCCGCGTTGTGCCTGAATTAGTTTATAGCCCTTGGGCAACTGAAGAGCATTTAGAACAAACAGGGACTAAGGCTAAAGCATGGCGCATTGATCTAGTATTGTTTGTTAATGGCTTGCCTATAGCGACTTTAGAGCTAAAGTCGGAGTTTAAGCAGGCAGTACAAAATGCCATTAAACAATATAAAACCACGCGCTTTGCTATTGATCCAGCCACAAAAAAAACAGAACCCTTATTAAGCTTTAAACGTGGTGCCTTGGTGCATTTTGCAGTCAGTCAGTATGAAGTGTATATGGCGACACGATTAGAGGGTGAAGACACCTATTTCTTGCCGTTTAACAAAGGCAAAAAAGATGGTGCTGCGGGTAACGATGTGCCTACGGACATCAACCAATACGCCACCGATTATTTATGGAATGAGGTATTACTGCCTGATAACCTGTTAAAGATTCTAGCTCGCTTTGTGCATTTACAAATTGAAGAAAAAGAAGACTGGGAAGGTCGCAAGACTAAAAAAGAAACCTTAATCTTTCCACGGTACCATCAATGGGATGTGGTGAGTAAACTGGTTGAGGCTGCTAAAACTGAAGGGCCAGGCCATAAATACCTGATTCAACACAGTGCGGGTTCAGGTAAATCCAATTCCATAGCTTGGGTAGCACATCAGTTATCATCCTTACATAATGCCAGTGGTAATAAACAGTTTGATTCTATTATTATTGTGACTGATAGAAATGTACTGGATGTCCAGTTACAAGAAACCATTTCTCAATTTACCAGTGTTGAGGGTGTGGTTGGGCGTATCAATAACCAAGAAGGTGATGGTTCTAAATCTGAAAAATTGGCCAGTGCCTTAGAAAATTCACAGCCGATTATTATTGTTACCATCCAAACTTTTCCTTATGTTTTAAAAGCCATAGAAAACAGCGTCAGCTTAAAAGAACGTAACTATGTGGTGATTGCCGATGAAGCGCATTCCTCACAAACTGGCTCAACCGCTCGGCAATTAAAAGAAGTGTTGATGGTGGATAGCACTGATGAAGAATTAACAACTGAAGATATATTAGATGCTGCCGTTGCTTCTCGCAGGGCTTCATCTAATCTCAGTTATTTAGCCTTTACCGCCACACCTAAAACAAAAACACTGGAATTGTTTGGGCGTTTGCCTAATCCCGATGAAGCACCTTCCAAGAAAAATAAGCCCGAAGCCTACCATGTTTACAGTATGCGCCAAGCGATAGAAGAAGGCTTTATTCTGGATGTGTTAAAGAATTACACCAACTATAAAGTCGCTTATAACCTGGCGATGAAAATACAGGGTAGTGATGAAGAGGTAGAAAGTAAAAAAGCCAAGGTCAAACTTAATCAGTGGGGTGCGTTTACATGATTACAATATCAGCCAAAAAGTACAGGTGATCGTAGAACACTTTAAAGATAATGTAATGGGCTTATTAGGTGGCCAAGCCAAAGCCATGGTAGTAACCAGCTCGCGTAAAGAAGCCGTGCGTTATAAATTATGCTTTGATAAATACATTACTGAGAAAGGCTATCAAAAGATTCATGCCATGGTAGCTTTTTCTGGTGAAGTAGAATTTAATGAGAAAGACCCGAATGTTGATGGCTTAATCGGTGAGAAATATACCGAGCATAATATGAACCCCAATCTTAAAGGCCGTGATATGCGTAAAGCCTTTGATTCGGATGATTATCAAGTAATGCTGGTGGCGAATAAGTTTCAAACAGGCTTCGACCAACCTAAACTTTGTGCCATGTATGTGGATAAAAAACTTGGCGGTGTGGAGTGTGTACAAACCTTGTCTCGCTTAAATCGCACTTATCCAGGTAAAGCCGAAACAGGGACTTTTATATTGGACTTCTTTAATGACCCCGATGAGATTCTTGAAGCATTCCAACCGTATTACCAAACAGCTGAGCTGGATGATGTATCAGACCCAGATTTAATCTTTGATTTATTCGATAAGCTACGGGAAGCAGGTATTTTCCAATGGCAAGAGGTCGAGCAGTTTTGTATCGCCTTTTTACAAAAGAGTAAAAGCAATGCCGCCATAGCCAATATTTGTAAACCCGCGGTAGAGCGTTGGCAAAAACGGTATAAATCAGCGATTGATGCTTATAAGCAAGCAAAGGACATGTTTGATCGTACCAAGAAAGCCGCTGATGCTGTTTTAATCGCTAATGCTGAAAATAGCTTTAAGGAATGTAAGCAGGAGAAAGATGCCTTAGAAATCTTTAAAAAGGATTTGGGTACCTTTGTCCGCTTCTATGAGTTTATGTCTCAGATAGTCGATTACGATGATAAGGATTTAGAAAAGCTAAGTCTATATGCTAGAAACTTACGCCCTATGTTGCGTGAGACATTGCTTGAAGAAGATGATATTGATTTGAATAGCGTAGTATTAAGTCATTACCGTTTATCAAGGCTATGTCACCGTTAAGTGTGGAAAAATACAATCCAATTTCTTAATGCCCTTAAATACAAGGCTTGAAGCAGTATTTCACTGCATTTATAAGTCCTTAAAATAATAGCAGTTTTCTAAATTCCACACTTAACGGTGACATAGCCTTTATCAAAGATTCGCCAGCAAGATATTCAGTTAAAAGAAGATTCTGGCGAGTATTTAAACCCTGGAGATAGTCTAGGTTCAGCAAAAGCTAAAGATAAAAAAGAAGAGTTTTTATCCCAAATCATTGGTAGGCTAAATGAGCTGTTTATCACTGATGAACTAACCGATAAAGATTTGGTTAATTATGCTTATACCGTGAGAGATAAGCTAAGTGAAAATGCCCTAGTGATGAGCCAAATTGCTAACAATACCCCTGAGCAAGCTATGCTTGGTGGCTTTAGCAAGGCGATAGATGATGCAGTCATGGATAGCAACGAAGCGCACCAAAATCAGATGATGCAATTGTTATCAGATCCTGCAAAGGCTGCTGGGTTTGCTCGGGTGGTGTTTGATTTGTTGCTTAATGGCAAGTAAATCGCATTGCAGCGCTGGAGCGAAAATAATGAACATTAAATCTTTATGATGCAAGTTTATGCCAAGAAGAGCACACTTAGCTAATGCGCACGTCCGGCTGCAAACAGGAAAAGCTAATATCCAAAAAGCTACACAAGCTCAACCGCTGTCAGCCCCGGATGGGCTGATAGTCCGCGGTAGGCGAAGGGAAATTTGCCAATCCGACGTGCGCTAGCAGCGCGCGAGGGAGGCTAAAATTTTTACCGAAGAGCCGTAAAGCCATTTGTGGGAGCCGTGACTATGCTGGGTTTTGGGCATAGTCGTGGTGGACGCAGGGCGTACCGGGGCACTATTGATTCGCCGCGTGGCGAATCGATTTTTGCGACAGGAGTCCCAAAATCTATCATTTGGCACGCTTTGGCGCGCCAAAACGATTAGCGAAACAGTCATGGCTAGGATCGAACAAAAATAAAGGCTATGTCACCGTTAAGTGTGGAATTATATACACCAAGGGCGTATAAGTTAATTTAGTCTACTGAATACAGGAGATTGTCATGAAAGCCCCCGAGTTTTTAGCGTTCATTTCCGAAATAAATCAACTAGATCACCCTCAGCGTGCCACCTTGATGAAAACATTAGGTCAACTGGCTGACGAGCCGAAAGTTTATGATTTAATTGAATCTATCTTCGACAGTAAAGGCTCATGTCCACACTGCTCTCATACCGAGAGTTATAGGCATGGAGTAAAAAACGGCCTTCAACGATATCGATGCAAATTCTGCAAGAAAACATTTAATGCCTTAAGCGGAACACCTCTTGCACATCTTCGTCATAAATCGAAATGGCTGGATTATTTATGGGCTATGACAGAATCATTAACCGTTCGTAAGGCGGCAAAAGAAATTAAAGTGCACCGGAATACGACTTTTCGTTGGCGACATCGTTTTTTAAGTTGGATTCAACAAAATCGTCCCTGTGCTCTTCATGGCATCACGGAAGCCGATGAAACCTATTTGCTTGAATCACATAAAGGAGAGCATCATCTTGATCGCCCTGCATGTAAGCGAGGTGGTTGTGCAACCAAGCGAGGAATTTCTGATGAGCAGGTTTGCATATTAATTGCGCGTGACCGTTCCAAACAAACCATCGACTTTGTGACGGGCAATGGCCCAATAAGTAAAGTGACTCTTGTTTCCTGCCTGAAACCAGTACTTGATGCTGATGCCCTTTTAGTAAGTGATGGCAATCCAACTTACGGTGCATTTTGTGAGGCTGAAAAAGTATCTCATGAAATCATTAATATGAGTCAAGGCCAACGGATAATTAAAGGGGCATTCCACATACAAAATGTTAATGCTTACCATCACCGGTTTAAATCATGGCTAGACCGCTTTCATGGAGTAGCAACCAAGTATCTGCCCAATTATTTGGGGTGGTGCAGGGTAATGGATCAGAACCGTGACTTAACTCCTGAGACATTACTACACTATGCCCTTGGGGATTTTCAACACTTAACGGTGACATAGCCAAAATAAATGAATACATCACTTAAAGATAAATGGATTTCCGATGCAGCTTATTACAAATCATTAGAGCGTACTGAGAATCAAAATATGGACAAGCATGATTGGTTTGAAGCTGAGCAGGAATTACAGAAGGTTATAAGCAATAGAGTTAAATCAGGACTTGTAATGCTAAGCAACACTAAGTAGGAATAAGCTATTCAATACAAGCTGTGCTGGCGATAAATCAACAGCAAATAAAAGCTCTGAATAATTCATCGAAATTTAATTGAATATGCGTCCATAGTTCGGCAAGCGGATAATGGCTTCAGCAACAACGGCATGAATACGGCAGTTTTTTGCCCTAGTAGGTCCGAATCAATCTCACGTCTATCGTAGCTTTAAGTGATTTCAAAAAAGAAAGTGGTGTACCCTAATATTAACAACTCTATTGCAGCAACATAAGTAAATACTTAGAAGCGGCTGATTAAGCAGAAAATGGATTTTTGAATTGTTACGAAAGAAATGTAGAGCTAGAAAGGAAACTTGAAAATACTTGAGGAATATTACTCTAACTATATTTGTTTATTGATAACAAGTAAGCTGATTTATTTTTGTTGGTGAGCTGAAAGGTGGGTTAAATTTAGATAATAAAATAACATCCTTTTAAATCATGGGATTACCATCATAAATGGCGGAGAGCAAGGGATTCGAACCCTTGATACGTTGCCGTATACACACTTTCCAGGCGTGCGCCTTCGGCCACTCGGCCAGCTCTCCACAGATAGACTGCTCAACGAGCGTTGAACAGCCGTACATGATAATGCAGCTTAGATTTTATTGCAATGAATTAATCTTGCATAGCTTCTAGCTCATCCCAGCGTTTATATGCCTGAGCTAAATCCTTCTCAATTTGTGCTAGCTCTCCTAACACGAAATTAATAGCATCTTGTTCTTGCTGATAAAATTTAGCATCCGAGATTTTATCATTCACTGCTCCCTGTTTCGCTTCCATCTCGTCAATTTGCACAGGCAATTCTTCTAATTCTTTTTGCTCTTTAAAGCTTAATTTCTTCTTTTTAGGTACTGAAACTGAGCTTGCTGCTGCTTGAGTCGCTTTTTTCTTGCTAGGCTTTTCGACTAACTTGGCTTGTCCTTTACTGTATTCCAGCCAATCAGAATAACCACCAACGTACTCATTAACCACGCCTTGGCCTTCAAAGACGATGACGCTAGTGACTACATTATCTAAGAAGGCTCTATCATGACTTACAATAAGTAAGGTTCCTTCGTATTCAACTAGGCGCTCCTCAAGTAGCTCTAAAGTCTCCATATCTAAATCATTGGTTGGCTCATCCATAATGATTAAGTTGGCAGGCTTGGTAAATAGCTTGGCTAATAAGAGTCGATTTTTCTCGCCGCCCGATAAAGTTTTAATAGGGGAGCGTGCTCGTGCGGGTGCAAAGAGGAAGTCGCTTAAATATGAGATAACGTGGCGTGGTTCGCCATTAAGAATGACATGATCATTGCCGCCAGCGATGGCATCGGAAACGCTCATTTCTGGATCTAGCATTTCTCTTAACTGATCAAAATACGCAACTTGTAGTTTTGTACCCTGTTCAACCGCGCCAGAATTAGGTTCAATTTCTTTTAGTAATAATTTTAAGAATGTGGTCTTTCCCGCGCCATTTGGTCCAATCAAACCAATTTTATCGCCACGTTGAATGACCGAGGAAAAGTTATTAACAATTGGTTTCTCTGGATAATTAAAGGTGACATCGATTAATTCCACAACTTTTTTGCCTGAGGCATCACCTCTATCCATGGCAATCTTGGTCGTGCCTTGTAGGTTACGACGCTGCGAACGTTCTTTGCGCAATGCCTGCAAAGCGCGTACGCGACCTTCATTTCGTGTTCTGCGGGCTTTAACTCCTTGGCGTATCCAGACTTCTTCTTCAGCCAGCTTTTTGTCAAAAAGCGCATTTTGTGTTGATTCTTCTTCGAGAGACGCTGCTTTTTTCACCAAGTAATCTGCATAATCACCAGGCCAAGAAACCAAATTTCCTCGATCCAAATCAATAATGCGTGTTGCTAATTTTTGCAAAAAAGAACGGTCATGGGTGACGAATAAAATGGCACCTTTAAAATTAAGCAATTGCTCTTCCAGCCACATGATACTTTCAAGATCTAAGTGGTTGGTTGGTTCATCAAGCAGCAGTACTTCTGGTTCTATGACCAATGCTTTTGCTAGTGAAACGCGACGTTTCCAGCCGCCAGATAGGCCTTCGACTTTCGTTTCTGACGGTAAGTTCAATCGGGTTAAGATGTTTTCTACGCGTTGCTGTATTTGCCAGCCATTATGAACATCTAATTTATGCTGTAAATCACCCATTTCAGTCATAACTGCATCTGTCATTTCGGTCATATGCATGGTCAATTCATGATAACGTTTAATCCATGATCCTACCTCGCCAAGCCCGCCAGCAACAACATCATAAATGGTCTCTTCGTCTGGCAAGTGTGGCATTTGCTCTAAAACTGCAATGCGTAGTTCAGGCCTGTACCAGATTTCGCCTTCATCTGCCTGAATTTGCTTCATCACAACCTTCATTAAGGTTGATTTTCCTTCGCCATTTCTTCCTAACAAACCAACTCGTTCGCCTTCTTCTAATTGAAACTCTGCCTTATTAAGTAAGGCGTGAGTGCCAAATGCGATAGAGGCTTTCTTTAATCGTAATAATGCCATTTAACTTTGTTCCGTTACCATTTCATTTAAATTACCGCTATTTTAGGGCAAGATTAGGTTTTGGGGGTTAAATTAATTAAAAATAAATTTATTGTATGCGTTTGTAAAAAAAAGCGGCTTAAGGTTATAGAGGTAAAGTGTTGCTGGAGGTTTGAGGGGAGGCTAAGAATGAGCTACTAAGTTTTCTTGGGGTATTAACAATATTTTAGGCAAAAAAAAGGACATCGAGTAAAAACTCTAGGTCCTTGATTTATTTCTCTAAAAGATTGGTGCCTCGGGCCGGAATCGAACCGGCACGCCCAGAAGGCGAGGGATTTTAAGTCCCTTGCGTCTACCAATTTCGCCACCGAGGCAATCTCTTCAAGAGAAGACGCTATTATAGCGTCTTTTTTATGCTTGGCTAGCAATTTTTTTAATTATTATTTAAGTGTTTTGTAGTTTATTGTTTTTTATGGAAAAATATTTTTTTAAGCAGTAAATAATTGCCAGACAGGGCGTATGTTGGTGGGTAGTGCTGCTAATCGACCTAATTCTATCCACTGATTTTTTGGGTTGTGGAAGTCTGAACCTACGGAGCCATATAATTCAAATTGCGTAGCAAAGTGGGCGGCACGTCGGACTTCATCTGGGTTACTACGGCCGGTAATGATTTCCATGCCTTGCCCGCCAAGTTCTTTAAAGTCAGTTAAAAATCGGCGCATCCAGCTCGCGGTGAGTTTGTAGCGCAGCGGATGTGCGACAACGGCAATTCCACCTGCCTTGTTTATCCAGTTGATGGCGTTATCTAGTTCTGCCCACTGGGTACTAACAAAAGCGGACTTGCTTTGGCCTAGGTAATGATCAAATGCACCTTGCATCGTGCTAACGTAGTTATTTTTTAGTAAAAAATCGGCAAAGTGAGAACGAGTAATCATGCCAGATCCTGCGGCTTCTAACACTGCATCGAAAGCGCCGGGAATTTTGTTTTTTTCTAGTTTGTGAGCGATTTTATAGGCGCGTTCGAGACGGGTGTTTTGTAGAGCCTGTATTCCTTCTAAAAGCTCGGCATTATTTGGGTCTATGTCTAAACCTAAAATATGGAATGTTCTTTTATTCCAGGTGCAGGAAAGTTCAATACCAGAAATTAACTTTAAATCGTTTTTGTTCGCTGTTTCGCGTGCTTGAGTTAGTCCGGCGACAGTGTCATGATCGGTTAATGCGAGTGTCGTTACGCCGTGTTCTTTGGCGCGTAATACGACTTCATCAGGAGGGAGTGCGCCATCTGAGGCGGTGGAGTGGCAGTGGAGGTCGTACTTTATTTCATTCATTATTGATATTCTCCATAGAGTTTTGCATAAAGTCCATTTTGATTAATAAGTTTATTGTGATCGCCTTGTTCGCAAATTTTCCCTTCGTCAAAGACATAGACGTGATCTGCTTGTTTGATGGCGCTAAGGCGGTGCGCAATAATGACCGTGGTGCGACCTTTTAAGAAGTCGTTTAATGCTTGGTGTAATTTGTGTTCGGTTTCTGTATCTAAAGCTGACGTTGCTTCGTCGAGCACTACAACGCTGGGTTTAGCAATAATCATACGCGCAATGGCTATGCGTTGACGCTGTCCACCCGATAGCCGCATGCCTTGGCGACCAATGACAGTATCAAGGCCTTGCTCTAGGTCGATAATGGTTTCTTTTAGTTGGGCTATTTCAAGTGCGTGCCATAATTCAGCGTCAGTAGCTACTTTGCCTAGTGTTAGATTTTCGCGGATGCTGTCATTAAATAGTGCTGGGTGCTGTAAAACGGTGACTACGTGCTCTCTGACAGCATCTAGACCAATTTTATTCATAGGTACATTGTCATAATAAATGGTGCCGCTAGTTGTTGGGTATAAACCGTTTAGGGTTTGAATTAAGGTTGATTTCCCACCGCCACTTGCGCCGACGAGGGCAATTTTTTCACCGGCTTTAATGCTTAAATTGATGCCGCTTAGGATTTCATCTTTTTCAGTGTTATATCGGAAATGTAAATCTTCAATGCGTAAACTTACGGTTTGCTTATTGAGGAAAGGGTTGATTAGCGCTGGGTAGGTGGGCTCTTGTTGTAGAGTCTGCATGCGATTTATGCGTTCTAAAGCGGCTTTAGCGCCATAAAATGAGTATTGAATGCCGAGCACTTCTTGTACGGGAGCCATCATAAACCATAGGTAGCCAAAGACAGCGAGCATTTGACCTATACTTAAATCAGAGTAAAGCACCATTAGCATGGCTGCAGCACGAAATATATCAAAACCAAAGAGAAATATTAAAAAGCTAAAGCGTGTTGCTGCATCACTTTTCCAGGCGAAGGCAATGGAATGCTCTTTAACTTGAGTGGCAGAATCAATGAGCTTTTTATAATAATGAGTCTCGCGATTACTGACGCGTATTTGTTGGATCGCTTCTAATGTTTCAGAGAGTGCTTGTTGAAAAATTCCGTAAGCGGAGTTCTCATTGGCTTTAAGTGTCTTTACTTTTTTACCTAGGCTACGGGCGAAAAAAATAACAATAGGATTTAATAGTAAAATAAATAATCCTAATTGCCAGTTCATCCACAGTAAGATAGTAGCCGTACCTAAAATCGTTAAGCTGGCGACGAGTAATTTACTGGTTGTGCTGCCGATAAAAGTATCTAAAGTATCCAGGTCAGTCACTAGGTGGGTAATAACTGTGCCACTGCCAAGGCTTTCATATTCAGCCATGGAGATGTGTTTAAGGTGATTGATTTGTTTTTTGCGGATATGGAAGATAATGTCTTTGGATATTCGAGAAAACTGGCGTAACTGAATTATATTAAAGATAATGCCTGTGACTCTTAGGCATAGGCTCGCTAATAAAATAGCGCTGATATAAAGCAGGGGGGTATGCCAGTGAGCAGGGGTGAATTGATTGATGGTTTCAATCGTTATGCCTGGGTGGTTGAGTAAAACCTCATCGACCAATAAAGGCATAAGCAAGGGAACGGGCACAGTTGCTATCGTTGCTAAAATTGCTAATAAGTGGGCAGAGATGAGTTCTTTTTTATGCTGTTTTGCTAGGCCTATAATATAGGTCCAAGTATAGCGTGTGGTGAGGGTTGTTTGTTGGTTTTGCACGTCGGTTCTTGGCTTATGTGTGTACGAGATTTAAGATAAATTATAGCTGGAATTCAGTTGCTTGGCGTGGTTAAAAAATATAGATTTTTTTGTTATGGTTATTTGCCATCAATATGTTGTTATGTGATGTTGACTCAAAAGGAAATTTAAAAGTATGTGGGTTAGTTTAAGGAAGGTCGTATTTGCTGTTGTCGTTTTTATGTGGACGCTAGAGTGTTCGGCGACGATAGGTGAGCAGCAACGCTTGAAGTTTGTGCAAGCGGAAGAAATGATTGAATCTGGAGATGATCAAGGTTTTTCAGCGCTAAGTTTGGAATTATTGGATTACCCTTTGCATTTTTATTTAAGTTATCAGTGGCTCAGTAAGCATTTAGATCAAGATAAGAAAATCCAGCGGTTTTTGCAGGATAATCATTCACCGCTTTATGCGAGGATGTTGCGCCGGCAATGGTTGAATTCTTTATATAAAAATAAGCAATGGAATGCTTATGCGGCAAATTATCGGAATTCTAAAAGCAAACAGGGGCAATGCCGTTATCAGTGGGCTAGATACCAGCTGAACTATAAAACGAAGGCGTTAACAGCTGTTAAGAAAATTTGGTTAACTGGGTATTCGTTACCAAAGGACTGTGACAAATTATTAGCTAAATTTACACAATCCTCTTTATTAACGCAAAAATTAATTTGGCAGCGTTTTAAGCTCGCGGTTAATGCGCGGCAATATGATTTGGCTAGTCATCTGAAAAATAAAATGGCAGGTAAGAAAGCTAAACAGGATGCTAAGCAATGGCTCTTGTTACTTAAAAACCCTGATTTAATTGCTAAAGCTAATTTATTGCAAAATGTGTCGAAAGCGCAAAAAGACGATATGTTTGTGTATGCTGTGCGGCGAATGATAGGGCGAGATGTTGATAAGGCTTTGCAGGTATGGGATACGCAAAAAACAAAGTTTAAATTAACTAAAGAGCAGTTACATAAAGTTGATCGCTCGATAGCGCTGCAGTTGACTTTTGGCAAGTCTGATAAGGCTTATGCGTATTTTTCTCGACTAACGCAGTCGGATAAAACCGCGCGTACTTGGAGGGTTCGGGCTGCTTTGATTAAGGGTGACTGGGTAGCTGTGCAGCAGGCATTGAATAAATTGTCCGCTAAAGAGAAGGGGGCGGAAAGATGGCGCTATTGGCAAGGGAGGGCATTTTTGCAAACTAAGCAGCTAAAAAAAGCGCGAGAAATATTTATTGGCTTAGCAAAAGAGCGTAGTTATTATGGTTTTTTAGCGGCTGATTATTTGCAGCAGGATTATTTGTTATCAGATAATCCAATTAAAGCAGATGAGCAGGAGATAAATGCGCTTTTAGCTGATAAGGATTTCGTTATTGTTAATGAGTTTAGGGCTTTGCAAAAAACTAAGCAGGCGCAGCGATATTGGTGGCAAGCTATTCGTGGTCTTAAAGGTACGACTTTGTTAGTGGCTGCTAAGGTCGCAGAGCAATGGCAATGGCACAAGCAGGCAATAATGACGGTTGCACAGGCAAAATATTGGGATGATGTGAAATTGCGTTTTCCGCTGGATTATACTGATAAAATCCAAGAAAATGCGCGAGTACAAGGTTTGGATAAGGCTATTATATATAGTTTGGTGCGCCGAGAAAGTATGTTTGATGAGGTGGCTAATTCGCCTGTCGGGGCGCTGGGGTTAATGCAGGTGATGCCAAAAACCGGTAAGCAAATTGCTAAAGAAATAAAATTCCCTTGGAAATCCAGTGCAGATTTGCTGGAGGCGTCGGTAAATGTCAAGTTCGGGGCTTATTATTATAAGCAGATGTTGGATAAATTTTCGGGTAATTTCGCCTTGGCGGCAGCAGCTTATAATGCTGGCCCTGATAGTGTTAATAGGTGGTTAAATATTGATAGTGTTTATGCTGCTGATTTGTGGATAGAGACGATACCTTATAAAGAAACAAGGGCGTATGTTGCTGCGGTGCTGACGTATGCCTTGATTTATCAAAGACGGTTAGGCGGCAAGCAAAGCTTGATGTCCGATTTTATGATCGACATACAACCTAAAAATGCTAGTGAGTCTTATGAGAACCTATAAAAGGACTTTGTGGTGTCGTTTTAGGCGCGCTACTTAGGTGGGGAAGCGTGAATGATAAATTCTCAAACTTTATAGATACAAGGTATAATGTCGTAATATACGAAATATAATTATAAAAATAGACGGGATTGGGAATGCAAAAACAGCATAGTTATGATCGAGAAGAGTTATTAAAATCTGGCCGTGGTGAGCTTTTTGGCCCAGAAAATGCACAGTTACCCTTGCCAAATATGTTAATGATGGATCGCATTACGCATATTTCTGAGGAAGGTGGTGAGTTTGATAAGGGTGAAATCATTGCTGAGCTGGATATTACTCCAGACTTGTGGTTTTTTGACTGTCATTTTCAAGGTGATCCAGTTATGCCGGGTTGCTTAGGGCTTGATGCTATGTGGCAGTTGGTAGGGTTTTATTTAGGCTGGAAAGGTGGGCCAGGTAAAGGACGTGCACTGGGTGTGGGTGAAGTTAAGTTCACTGGACAGGTATTGCCAGGTGCAAAAAAAGTAACGTATAAAGTTAATTTAAAGCGCGTCATTATGCGTAAGTTAGTGATGGGTATTGCTGATGCAACGATGGAAGTTGATGGTAAAGTGATTTACGTAGCAAAAGACCTACGCGTTGGATTATTTACAAATACAAAAGATTTCTAAGGGGCGGAACATGAAAAGAATAGTTATAACAGGACTAGGTATTGTTTCTAGTATTGGAAATAACAGTGAAGAGGTTCTTGCATCTCTACAAGAGGGGCGTTCAGGCATTACTTTTGCGGAGGATTATAAAGAATTAGGTTTTCGTAGTCATGTGCGTGGTGCAATTGATATTAATCTTGATGATTTTATTGATCGTAAAGTAAAGCGCTTTATGGGCGATGGTGCGGCATTTAACTATATTGCCATGCAGCAAGCGATTACTGATTCTGGTTTGGAAGAAAGTGACGTATCGAATGTACGTACGGGTTTGATTATGGGTTCAGGCGGGCCGTCTACTTCAAACTTAGTTGATGCGGCTGATATTTTGCGTGAAAAAGGGATTAAAAGAGTCGGGCCTTATATGGTCACGCGCGCGATGTCGAGCACGAATACTGCATGTTTAGCGACGCCGTTTAAGATAAAAGGTATTAATTATTCAATTACTTCTGCTTGTGCAACGAGTGCGCATTGTATTGGTAATGCCATGGAGCAAATCCAGCTAGGTAAACAAGATATTGTTTTTGCTGGCGGTGGCGAAGAAGTGCATTGGACTATGTCAGTTTTGTTCGACGGCATGGGGGCTATGTCATCTAAATATAATGACACGCCAGAAACTGCCTCTCGTCCTTATGATGAAGCTCGTGACGGCTTTGTTATTTCCGGCGGTGGTGGTGTTTTAGTATTAGAAGAGCTAGAGCATGCTAAAGCTCGTGGCGCTAAAATCTATGCTGAATTGACCGGTTACGGTGCGACTTCAGATGGTTATGATATGGTTCAGCCTTCAGGTGAAGGCGCTATCCGTTGTATGCAACAAGCTATGGCGACGGTTGATGGTAAGGTGGATTATATTAATGCGCATGGAACTAGTACGCCTGTGGGTGATACGCGTGAATTGGAAGCTTTACGTCAAGTATTTAGTGCGGATGCAATGCCCTATATTACTTCAACTAAGTCATTAACGGGTCATGCATTAGGTGCGGCTGGAGTAAATGAAGCTATCTATTCTTTATTAATGATGAAAAATAACTTTATTAGTGCGTCTGCCAATATTGCAACGCTTGATCCTGGAGCGGAAGGTATGCCAATTGTTGCAACACGCAAAGATGATGTGACTTTAAATACTATTATGTCGAATAGTTTCGGTTTCGGTGGAACTAATGCTTCATTAATTTTTCAGCGCTATAACAGCTAGATTTTATAGCTTTTAGCCTGTTAATAAGGCGAAAGAGTGCTCTTGGGTAAGAGTGCTTTTTCGCCTTTTTTCGTTTAAGGATTTTATCCCTTGAGTTTTACTAGATATGTCAGACACTAAAAAAGAGCAAACTGAAATTAATACACTGCACAAACGCTTACGCAAAAATGTGGGCAGTGCTATTGCTGACTTTAATATGATCGAAGAAGGCGACAAAGTGATGGTATGTTTGTCGGGGGGGAAAGACTCTTATACTTTGCTGGATATTTTGATGCGCTTGCAGAAAATTGCTCCGATTCATTTTGATATTGTCGCGGTAAATTTGGATCAAAAGCAGCCGGGGTTTCCAGAGCATGTTCTGCCTGAATATTTACAGGCCATAAACGTACCTTTTCATATTATTGAAAATGATACTTACAGTGTTGTTAAACGGGTTATCCCAGAAGGTCAAACAACTTGTAGTTTATGTTCGCGTCTACGTCGTGGTTCTTTGTATGGGTACGCCAAGGAGCATGGAGTAACTAAAATTGCTTTGGGTCATCATCGCGATGATATTTTAGAGACATTTTTCCTAAATATTTTCTATGCGGGAAAATTAAAGGCTATGCCGCCTAAGCTATTAAGTGATGACGGTCAAAATATTGTTATTAGACCGCTAGCCTATTGTAAGGAGAAAGATATAGAAGCTTATGCGGAATTAAAACAGTTTCCTATTATCCCTTGTAATTTATGTGGCTCTCAAGAGAACTTACAGCGTCAAGTGATGAAAAAAATGCTGGAAAACTGGGATAAGGCTTTTCCAGGGCGTTTGGAGAGTATTTTTTCGAGCTTACAAAATGTTGCACCTTCACAATTAGTTGATTCTCAGTTATTTGACTTTATCGGGCTAAATTTAGATCAACGCGCTGATGCTAGTGCTGATTCTGTAGTAATGGATAGTGATAAGTCAGGTTTGGATATTTTGCAAAGATAGCATGGAAAACTATGCTATATTTAATGCATATATTTTCGTATAGCCGTATGGAATAGTAATGAGAGTTTTGATTGTTGATGATAGTAAATCGATTCGTATGCTGGTTGCAGAATGCATTTCTTCATTAGGTCATGAGACTATACATATGGAGTCTGGAAATGATGCCGTCGAATATGTAAAAGAAAATTCGGTTGACCTTATTATGATGGATGTTGAAATGCCAGGGATGAATGGCTTTGAAGCAACTCAACAAATACGTGAAATCAAGGGTGAGGATTGGTTCCCTATTATTTTCTTAACCACTAAAGTGGATGATGATTCTTATACGAAAGGGATTTTGGCGGGCGGTGATGCCTATATGGAAAAGCCGATTAGCCCATTGCGGCTACAGTTGCAAATTACCGCAATGGAGCGTATTTATTTGACAAGACAAAAGCTTAAACAGGCGCAAGATAGTTTGCTTGAAGCGAATAAAACGCTTTTGCATTTGTCTATGTTTGATCAATTAACTGGCTTAGCTAATCGACGTAATTTTGATGAAACTTTAGACAGAGAATTTAAACTGGCTAAGCGCGAGAAAAAGCCGCTGTCAGTTGTTTTGTGTGATATTGATTTTTTTAAAATTTATAATGATAGTTATGGGCATCAGCGTGGAGATCAATGTTTAGCTGATGTTTCATTGGCATTGGCTAATGCTTGTACAAGGCCTACAGACTTAGCATGTCGTTATGGTGGTGAAGAGTTTACCTTTGTGTTGCCGAGTACTGACTTGCAAGGGGCTGCGGTTTTTGCTGAAAAGGTTCGAGAGTCTGTTTCTAAACTCAATATTACCCATGCAGGATCGAAAGTTGCTGATCATGTGACTTTGAGTTTAGGTGTGGCGACTTATCAGGGACAGTTTAAAAGTGGTGAGGAAGTCACTAAAGCAGCGGATGATGCTTTATACCAAGCTAAAGAAAAAGGTAGAAATCGGGTTGAAAAAGCTTAGTGGTTGTTAGTTATTTACCTAAAGATTTTATTCAAACGGCAGAAGGGTTAGTTTTTGCTGTTGTTGACCAAGGATTAGAGCAAGGTAAAGTACTTTGTTTTTTGCGTTATGTGCAGCAAGGCTCTTTATGGCGAAAGCTAGATACGCAAGAAGCTAATCAATTATTAGCCGAGCATTACCCTCAATATTTATTCTATTCGCAAGTAAAGTCAGCGGCTTTACATGCTGTCAATGTTCAATCTATCGTTATTCACCATCAACCTAAGCAGCGGCTACAGGACTTATTAGCTAAAAAAAATCCAGATATTATTGAGCAAGATTTGCTTGATTTATGTCGAATACTTCTAGTTCAAGGTATTGATTTGAAGGGGGTCGGTATTACTGGGTCTTTATTGATTGGTGCGCAAAACCTTAACTCAGATATTGATTTAGTGGTTTACGGTCGTGAAAAATTTCATCAGTTTAGAGGCTTGATTAAACAATTGATACAACAAGGCCAATTGCAGCAACTTGCTGAGCAGGATTGGTTGGAGTCCTACCGGCGTCGACAGTGCGATTTAAGTTACGCGGATTATGTTTGGCATGAGCAGAGAAAATACAATAAAGCGCTGATTAATAGTCGTAAATTTGATTTGAATTTATTGGAATTAAGCTCGGAAGCAGAGTCGAGTAGCTATCAAAAAAAAGGCATGATACTGATTCAAGCAACGGTGTTTGATGCGCAATATGGCTTTGATTATCCAGCAAGGTTTTTAATCGAACATGAACAAGTCTCTGAAGTCGTGTGTTATACCGCAACGTATACTGGGCAAGCGGAGCAGAGCGAACGTATCGAAGTGTCTGGACAATTAGAAGTATCAAGCGCAGGTCAGGCACGAATTTTGGTGGGATCAAGTCGTGAAGCAGAAGGCGAGTATATTAAGGTGTTAGAGGTTTTGTGAGTCGACTGCCTGGTTTTAATGCGTTAATTTTTGATATGGATGGTCTGGTTTTAGATACCGAGATCACCTATTTTAATGCTTGGCAGCAAGCTGCGAGTGCTCTAGGTTATCAGTTAAGTGATGAGTTTTGCGCTGGGTTGTCGGGGTTGCCTTTTTCAGTGATAGAGCTAAGGCTAGTTCAAACTTTGGGTGATGATTTTCCTTTAGCTGAATTTTATCCGCTGAGTTCTGAATTTTGGCGTGCCGCAGTAAGTCGTGATGGTATTGCCGTAAAAAAAGGCGTTCACGAATTACTTTCTGTATTAAAAAACAAGCAAATTCCTTATTGTTTGGCGACTAATAGCCCAGAAAAAAATGCTCGAGAATGTTTGAGCTACGCAGGTATAGAAGGTTTTTTTGAGTTATTAGTTTGTCGTGATCATGTGCAAGCGCCCAAACCAGCACCCGATATATTTTTGCAAGCAGCTGATAGCTTAGGGCAGGACATTCAATCATGCTTAGTGGTTGAAGATTCATTAACTGGTTTATTGGCCGCTAAAAATGCCAATGCTTTTTCGGTACTTGTGCCTTCTATGTTAGTAGATGAGAGTATGCAAGCATTGGCGGGTATTATTCTGAATGATTTATCTGAACTATCTTTACTGGTACAGGCAGCACAAAAATAGTGAACTATCCTGTATAATTCCAGCCTTTATTTGTTTCTAGTGTGTATTACTTTTGAAAACTTCGTATCCCAAAATTACAGTTATTGCGCCCGCACGTTTACATATGGGTTTTATCGATTTAAGCGGTTCACTAGGTCGACACTTTGGTAGTATCGGGGTGGCTTTGAATGAAATTAACACGACTTTATCGCTGAGTTATGCAGGTACATTAACTGTGAGCGGTCATGCTTCTGGGCGCGCATTATCTTGTATTCAAAGTCTTTGTTCTGCTCTGAGTGTTTCTGACCAGCTACATCTTGAGTTGCAATCTAGTATTCCTGAGCATGTTGGTTTAGGCTCTGGCACGCAAATGGCCATTGCTATTGGTATGGCGTTAAATGCTTTTTATGATTTGGGTTTAAGTGTGCGTGATATTGCTGCTTTAACAGCGCGCGGGGCACGATCTGGAATTGGTATTGCCATTTTTGAACAAGGTGGTTTGGTTGTCGATGGTGGGCGTGGTGAGCAGACAATTACGCCGCCGGTTATTTCGCGTATGAATATTCCTGATGATTGGCGCTTTATTTTGGTCTTTGATAAGCGCGGTCAAGGTTTGCATGGTGCAGATGAAATACAAGCCTTTAAGGAATTACCGCCGTTTCCGCAGCAAGAGGCTGCACGCTTATGTTATTTATTGATGATGCAAGGCTTGCCAGCGTTAGCGGAAAATAATATCAATTTATTTGGTGATGTCATTACTCAATTGCAGTCTTCAGTTGGTGAGCATTTTTCCGGTGCGCAGGGTGGTGTGTTTGCTAGTCAAGAAGTTGCTGCGGCAATGACTTATTTACAAGAACAAGGTGCAGTTGCTATTGGACAGACCTCTTGGGGGCCGACTGGGTTTTGTGCTGTGCAAGGCGTTCACGTCGCAGAAAAATTAAAACAACAGGTAGAGCAACAGTTTTCAGGTTGTGAAAATTTAGAGATATTAGTAGTTAGTGCGCGCAACAGCGGGGGTGAAGTGCTTGCTTGACTGTCTGCTGGTTATTGCTAATTCTGGGCGAATGCTGGCAGAGTTAGCACTTAAAGCAAATTATAAAGTCATCGTGATTGATCTATTTGCAGATCAAGATACTTTGGCTATGGCGGAGCAGGTTTGTCAGGTAGATAGTTTAGCGTTATCGGAAGTGCGTAACGCAGTAGAGTTGTTGCAGTTGCATTTTAAAGTACGGTTAGTGCTCTATGGTGGTGGCTTAGAAGGTCAGCAAAGTACTTTAGTTTGGGTGGCTAAAAACTTTCAAATTGCTGGTAATAAACCTAAGGTCTTTGAGCAATTTCGAAACAAAAAAGAATTTTTTAGTCAGCTCAATAAGTATAATATTCAATACCCTGAAAGTCGTTTCTCTCCGCCGGAAGATGGATTGAGCTGGTTAATAAAGCCTGTTGATCATGTCGGTGGTATCGGTACTAGAAAGTCTAGCAAGGATGCGGGTGCAAACGAGTATTATCAAAGGTTTTGCCTAGGACAGGCAGGGTCGGTTCTATTTTGTGCGGACGGCAAACAAGCTCAAGTTATTGGTTTTCATAGGCAGTGGCCGCTTAATCAAAATAACTTTACTTTTGCAGGCATAATTCGTGATCAGATTTTGCCAAAAAATGAGCAGGAAAGAGTGGCAGGCTGGCTAGAGAAATTAGTTAGTTATTATCATTTGCAGGGTCTTGGTAGCTTAGATTTTATTTGGGATGGTCAGCAATGTTATTTTTTAGAAATAAATTTACGTCCACCGGCCAGTGTCATGTTATATCCCGAATTAGACTTAATGAGTGCACATATTTCGGGGCAACTTTCTACTAATGTTAAAGATAGCTCTATACGTGCTATGCAGATTATTTATGCGGTACAGTTCTGCCAAGTTAAATCCTTGGTGGAATGGCCTGAATGGAGCTTGGATCGACCGGAAAATAATGTATGTATTCAAGCGGGACAGCCAATTTGTAGTATTATGGCGCATGGAAAAACGGTTCAGCAGACTTTAGTGCAGTTATTGGATCGGCAAAAAATTATAGAAAACACAATATTAAATAGGTAAAAATCAATATGGAATATACAGCGAGCGTTAATAAACTGACTCAACCTTTGGTACAAGAGTTACTCGATAATGCAGATAAGTTAAGGCTTAAAGTACAAAAGTTAGACAATGGCTGTACCATTATTGATGCCGGCATTGAAGTGCCGGGCGGGCTTGAAGCTGGGCGCATTATTACTGAAATTTGTTTAGGTGGCATGGGTACAGTTTCCTTATCGCATTCAGCTTATACTGAAAATTGGCCTTTGACTGTGAATGTCCATACCAGTAATCCTGTGTTGGCGTGTTTAGGTAGTCAGTACGCAGGCTGGAGTTTGTCGCATGAAAAATATTTTGCTTTAGGTTCAGGGCCAGCAAGAGCTATGGCGACGAAAGAAAAAGATGGCCAAACAGTGCCTGTTGAAGGGCTTTATAAAGAGCTTGATTACAATGATAACGCAGAAACTGCGACCTTAGTGATTGAAAATGATGCTATTCCACCGATAGAAATCGTTGAAAAAATAGCTAAAGCCTGTGGCGTTGCCTTTGATAAATTAACTATCATTGTTACACCTACAAGTAGTTTAGCGGGTGGTGTGCAGGTTGTCGGACGTGTTTTAGAGGTCGCGATGCACAAAGCACACGAATTACATTTTCCTTTAGAGAATATTATTGATGGTATGGGTAGTGCGCCGTTATGTCCTCCACATCCTGACTTTGTACAGGCTATGGGGCGTACCAATGATGCAATTTTATTTGCTGGCTTGGTACATATTTTTGTTAAAGGTAGCGATGAAGAGGCAGAAAAATTAGCAACGGCATTGCCTAGCTCAACGTCTAAAGATTACGGCAAGCCCTTTGCGCAAGTTTTTAAAGATGCAAAATATGATTTCTTTAAAATTGATGGCATGCTATTTAGCCCTGCAAGCGTGATTGTTACCGCTGTCGAGTCAGGTAATAGTTTCCGTGCTGGCAAATTAGATAATGCATTATTAAATCAATCTTTTGGTGCATAAAGCGCGTTAAAAATAAAATTTTAATTAGCCTGTTTCTTTACCTATAAAGTAGGGTAAAATAACAGGTTTTTTGATGCCTAGAAAAGTAACGAATAAGCCCTTATAGCAGTTTCATTACTAAACATTGGCGCCAGTAATTGATGTAATTCAATTACTAGAACGGTTTTATACCCAACCTTTTAGAGTACAACAATGACAGATTTATCGCTTTATAGAAATATTGGTATTTTCGCGCACGTTGATGCGGGAAAAACGACAACAACGGAACGAATTCTAAAGCTAACGGGTAAAATCCATAAGCTAGGCGAAGTACATGATGGTGCTGCGACAACAGATTTCATGGAACAAGAGCAAGAGCGCGGGATTACTATTCAGTCGGCTGCAACTTCTTGTTTTTGGAAGGATCACCGTTTCAATATTATTGATACACCGGGTCACGTTGATTTTACTATCGAGGTTTACCGTTCTTTAAAAGTATTAGATGGTGGTGTTGGTGTATTCTGTGGTTCAGGTGGTGTAGAGCCGCAATCAGAAACTAACTGGCGTTATGCGAATGACTCAGAAGTTGCGCGTATTATCTTAGTTAACAAACTAGATCGTTTAGGTGCTGATTTTTACCGCGTGGTAAAACAAGTTGAAGATGTATTGGGTGCTAATCCATTAGTTATGGTATTGCCTATTGGTACAGAAGATGATTTCGTTGGTGTGGTTGATTTATTAACGGAAAAAGCATGGGTTTGGGATAATTCAGGTGATCCAACAAACTACGAAATTCAAGATGTTCCTGCCGATATGGTAGATGATGTTGCTGAATATCGTGAAGCACTAATCGAAACAGCATTAGAGCAAGATGACGAAGCAATGGAAGCTTATTTAGAAGGCGAAATGCCGTCTATGGAGACCATTAAAGCGTGTATCCGTAAAGGAACAATCAACCTTGATTTCTTCCCTACTTACTGTGGATCAGCGTTCAAAAACAAAGGTATTCAATTAGTATTGGATGCGGTTATTGATTACTTACCTTGTCCTACTGAAGTTAAACCACAGCCAGAAGTAGATGAAGAGGGTGTGGAAACGGGTGAGCTTGCTATTGTTGATGTCGATAGACCATTCCGTGCTTTAGCGTTCAAAATTATGGATGACCGTTATGGCGCTTTAACATTTATTCGTATTTATTCAGGTAGATTGAATAAAGGTGATTCACTACTTAATAGCTTTACTGGTAAAACAGAGCGTATTGGTCGAATGGTGGAAATGCATGCTGATGAGCGTATTGAAATTGATACGGCACAAGCGGGTGACATTATCGCCGTTGTAGGTATGAAAAATGTACAAACAGGACACACATTATGTGATCCTAAATTTCCAGCTACATTAGAACCTATGGTATTCCCTGACCCTGTTATCTCAATTGCTGTTGCACCTAAAGATAAAGCCGGTTCTGAAAAAATGGGTCTTGCGATTGGTAAAATGGTAGCAGAAGATCCATCTTTCCGAGTTGAAACTGATGAAGAGAGTGGTGAAGTTATTCTGAGAGGAATGGGTGAATTACATTTAGATATTAAAGTTGATATTCTAAAACGTACTTACGGTATTGATGTAGAAGTGGGTAAACCACAAGTAGCATATCGTGAAACGATTACTAAATTGATTGAAGATAGCTATACACATAAAAAGCAATCAGGTGGGTCTGGTCAATTTGGTAAAATTGATTACAAAATTGAGCCAGGTGAGCCAGGTACAGGTTTCGTTTTTGAATCAAAGGTAACTGGTGGTAACGTACCTAGAGAGTTTTGGCCTGCTGTTGAAAAAGGTTTTAAAAGTATGATTGGTGAGGGTGTCTTAGCGGGCTTTCCTTGTTTGGACTTTAAAGTAACTTTATTGGATGGTGGTTTCCATGCAGTAGATTCGTCTGCGGTTGCATTTGAAATTGCGGCTAAATCAGCGTTCCGTCAATCGATCCCTAAGGCAGGACCTCAGTTAATTGAGCCTGTTATGCATGTTGATACTTTTACTCCTGATGATCATGTCGGTGATGTTATTGGCGATTTAAACCGTCGTCGCGGTATGATTAAATCACAAGAAGCAGGTGTTACTGGCGTACGTGTTAAGTCAGATGTGCCTTTAAGTGAAATGTTTGGTTATATCGGTGATTTACGTACGATGACATCAGGTCGTGGACAATTCTCTATGGAATTCTCTCATTACATGCCATGTCCTAGAAACATTTCTGATGAAGTGATTAAAGAAGTACAAGAGCGCAATAAAGCTAAAGCAGCAAAAAAATAAGTAACCATGTTGAGCTAGCTTGTCTAGTTCGGTTGCATAGCTTTTGAAGAAGGCCACCCGCTGTAAAGCTGGTGGCTTTTTTTATGCCTAAGGAAAATAGTTGTATACAATATCGAGATGGTCACTTCTCATTACTAAGGGGTACAGGCAGTTTTTTAGTTAGTCATTCCTACACATCAATGCTTTTAAGTTATTATTTTTTCTTATGAGAACATATATATGATTTATAAATCGCTACTATTCCCTTTGTTATTTTTGCTTGGATTATTAGATGCTCAGGCAGGTACGGTTACTAAACAAAATAATCCGCCAGTTGAAATATTAAAAAATACTTTAGCTTTAACTTTTGCCACAGACGGCACATTATGGCGCGTATTGCCTGGGTCTGAGTTTGTTTATGTCGATTACTCTAAAGATTTAGGTCTAAGTTATAGTCAGCCGGTTAAAGTTAATAAAAAAGCACAGAAAATAAGTGCTTGGGCAGAAAATCCTCCAGCTATTAAGGTTAGTCGGACAGGACGTATTTACATCCTTTATTATGCTGATGATCAGCAAAAATCAACTAGCTACTTTAGTTATTCAGATGACTTTGGCAGGAGCTTTTCTGCCTCGAAATTAATAAGTGATCATGCCGCGACGGATATGCACTATATGGATAAAATGCTGCTAGATAAGCAAGGTAATGTGCATTTCTTTTGGCATGATATGCGTGATCCAGATAGTAATGCTGTACTCGGTGCAGGCGCGCTTTCGCTGTATCATGCAAAAAGTGAAGGTGCTGATAAGAGGGCGCTGAAAAATTCACTAGTTTCGCATGCGGTTTGTAGTTGTTGTCGTAGCGCGGTTAGTTTGTCGCCGGAAGGTTTGCCAGTGATATTAATGCGTATGGTATTTGCTGATGGCGCGCGAGATCATGCCTTATTAACACAAAATAATCAGGCTGAATGGTCGGTACCTCAGCATATTTCTGATGATCACTGGGTGATTGATGCTTGCCCTGAACATGGGCCAGCTTTAGCCATAGATGAGCAAGGCAGAAGTCATTTGACTTGGTTTTCATTAGGCAATAAACGGCAGGGAATTTTTTACGCACAAACTGATAATTATGGCGCATCGGTATCGCAACCGATGGCGATAGGTCAAATAGAGTTTTTGCCCAGCCACCCAGATGTGATTAGCGCAGATAAACGGGTTGTGTTAGCTTGGATAGAGTTTAATGGCAGGGAAACGAACCTTTATATTCGACAATCGGATGATAGGGGTAATACTTGGCAAGTTGCTAAAAAGGTTTTTAGTGCTTTATCGACAGCAGGCTACCCTCAGTTGCTAGCTTATAAGGGACGTATTTTTATATCTTGGATGACGCAATTAGAAGGTCATCGCTTTATTGAGGTAAGTAAATGAAATTTGTTAAAACAATCTGTCTACTCTGCGTATTTTTGCTATCTACTGCGCATGCTCAGCAGTCGGAAATCAAATTATTCCAAGCAGATGCTTATCAGCACATTTTAAATACACATAAAGGTCAACCATTTATGTTGGTCATTTGGTCGGTTACTTGTTCTGCTTGTTTATCGGAAATGGCGTTAATTCAGAAAATACACCAGCAGAATCTTGAGTTAAATGTTGTCATGCTTTCTGTTGATGGCCCAGAATACTTTGCTGATATGCGTGAGATTATCGAAAAAGAAAAACTAGATGATGTAGAGCAATGGGGCTTTTCTGAGGATAATTCACCTGCCTTACGGTATAGCATTGATAGTCGTTGGTATGGTGAATTGCCGAGGACTTATTTCTTCGATAAAGCACATCAAAGAAAAGGTTTCAGCGGAGTATTAACTGCTGAGCAGTATAAGCTTCATATTGCAAAAATGAAGTCTAAAAACTAAGCTTGTTTGGACGATAGACTCCCCTTTGATGGCATAGGTATCTACACAAGTTACATCGGGAAAAAATCCTGCGCAGTTTCTCGTAAATCCGCCAACTCCTCAGAAGAATAGCAATCTAACACCTCTTGCATTGAAAGGAATACCCATAACCCAGACAGTAAGGCAGGGTTAGTAAATGATTTACCCCATTTCATTTGTTTTCCACTTAATTTGATGAGGAAAATACGGAAAGCCTCTGCTTTTTTTC